>ERZ1108170.171-NODE-171-length-54198-cov-4.528286_pt1 | contig 54198 bp, 49 predicted proteins | sample MGYA00403705_ERZ1108170 | MGnify/ENA primary metagenome ERZ1108170 (study PRJEB35170, sample SAMEA104062422) | human gut metagenome | biome: human gut; feature: human-associated habitat; material: faeces | place: Denmark | collected 2012-06-15 ...
TCATAATGATACAGTTTCCTTTCTTTGTTATGAAAAGAGTGTATCAGAAAAATATAGTTGCTGACAGATACGGATGATTACGTACTTACGAGAAGGGAACGTCAAAAAGACTTCTGGTGTATGAAAAGGAAATTTTACTTCAGGAAACAGGTGTGGTAATACAATTTAATGAATCAGTTGAGAATATTTCGTCTTTGTTCTCCCAGGGCAAATTCATAACCGCCTACTACAAAGCTGACCGCATTTTCAAAGCCCAGATCCCACAGCATGTAGAAAAAGTTGCTCTAAAAAAGGATTATTCTATCGAAGAAACGCCACGCCTGGACTTTGTAAAATATCTTCTTGATCTGAAAATGACGCAGGCTTTGGCCGCTACGAATGGAAAGAAAGAGAAAGCAGAGCAGATAGCAGCGTGGTTTAAAAATTTTGATAATTTGTTAAAAAGAATCTTTGATGATGATTCGGTAGAACTTGTATTTGACGAGGAAACGTTTGGGTTTACGATTCACATGGAGGGCAGAGATCCGTTTGATTTCAATACGCTTTCCAGTGGTTATGCAGCCGTTTTAGATATTGTGGTTGATCTGATTATTCGTATGGAAAGTCAGTCTGGAAGAAAATTTGATTTTTCAGTAGAAGGAATTGTTTTAATTGATGAAATAGAGACACACCTTCATTTGGAATTGCAGCGCAAAATTCTTGATCTGTTGACATCGATTTTCCCCAATATCCAGTTCATTATGTCAACACATTCGCCTTTTATTATCAACAGTGTGGATAATGCAGTTATTTATGATCTGGAAAAGAAGATTCTGGTGAAAAATGGACTGTCAGATGTGCCGTATACAGGAATTGTAGAAGGGTATTTCAATGCAAATGAAATGTCAGTGCTGTTGCAGAAGAAGTTTAATCGCTATAAAGAACTGGTAAATAAAGAAAAACTCACAGATGAAGATTTTGACGAAATCTCAGAGCTGGAGATGTATTTAAATGAAATTCCAGATTATCTGGCACTTAATATTACGACGGAATATCAAAGATTAAAGGAAGTGTTAAGGAGCAGGGAGGATATCTAATGGTAAAAGTAGAACGCAGTTTTCCTGCTCCGGTCTCGTTGGCATTGGAGGCACAGAAAGCAAATGGAAGTTATTCAAAGCCGGATGTTGTAAAGCAGCTAAAAGAAGATTTCCATAATAAATGTTATATATGTGAGTTGAGTGACTTGCAGGATGCACAGGTGGAACATTTACTGCCACATTTGGATGGAAAATACACAGAACGCAAATTTGACTGGAATAATTTGTTTTGGTCTTGTGGACATTGCAATAACGTGAAAAACCAACGTATTTATGATGAGGGAATTATTGATTGTTGTAAGATTGATCCGGAAGAGGCAATCATTTTTCATTTGCAGGGGAATGAGATTGATGTACATGCAGTAAACAACGAAAACAGACAAGCGGTGTTGACGGCAAAATTAATCACAGAAGTATTTAATCTGAAAAATACAGGTATGAGGGTGTACAAAAGTGATTTCCGGTTTCAGGAATTAAATCGGGAAATGAATAAACTGTATGATTCATTGGAAGAAATGCAGGATCCGGCACAACAGAAATTTGCATTGCGAAAAGTAAAATCATTGTTGCGAAGAGAATCAAGATTTGCCGCATTTAAAAGAAATTATATAAGAGAGAATCAAGAAAAATATCCTGATCTGATAGAATACTTAGATTAAATTGTTGTAATTTTCAAATTTTGCATAATTTCCCCCACCCCTTGACAACCCACGCCCTCAAGCGTATACTAGCAAAGTAATCTAAAATTTTGAAAGAAAGAGAGGTAAAAGTAATGATTAGATTAACAAATGTTACAATCAATGAACTGCATAATCATCATACAATTACCTCGGTTAATTCTGTTACGCTGGCATAGATTCATGCAAAAGTAAATAGAATGTTTTTTGACATACTTCCCGTGGTGAGATATGACACCGCGGGATTTTTTTGTGCTAAGGGGGCTGCTTGTGAAGCGTGCAGGCGGCTGTCAGAGTGGTGCGTCACGGTACAAAAATATGTCAGAGACCGGGGAATGTAAGAGGGGAAAGTAAGGAGGAATCACAAGAATTTATGAAAAAGTTACATACATATATCGGACATTACTGGTATGGGTACTTGTTCGCAATATGTTCCATGGTCATTGCGACCGGGCTGGATATGGTTTATCCGCAGATCACGCAACGGATCGTGGATGAGGTCATTACCGGCGGGAAAATGGAACTGCTCACCGGACTTCTGGTGGGAATCGTTGCAGTGGGAATCGGCCGCTGCATCTTTGGATACTGCAAAGAGTTTTCATTTGACGTATTAAGTTCTAAGATCGGCGCACAGATCCGTAAGGATCTGTTCCGGCATATTCAGACATTGTCGATGAATTATTTTGACAACACGAATACCGGAGAACTGATGGCGAGAGTCAAGGATGATGTTGATAAGATCTGGAATGCGATGGGATACGTCGGCATGCTGACGATCGAGGTCGTCATCCACGTGAGCATGGTACTCTACTGCATGTTCCATCTGAACTGGAAACTGGCACTGATACCGCTTGTGACAATGATTTCCTGTGGAGCGATCGCAATCATCATGGAGCGGAAACTGGATAAAATTTACGAGGATATCAGTGAGGAAAATGCGGTGCTGACCACGGTCGCAGAGGAAAATCTTGCGGGTGTGCGTACCGTAAAGGCATTTGCCAGAGAAAAATTTGAAATTGAAAAATTTCTGTCACATAACAAACGTTACTATGACTTAAATATCAGTCAGTCAAAGGTGCTGGTAAAATATTATCCGTATTTCCAGTTTGTGGGAAAGGCGCTTCCGGTTGCCATGACAATTTTGGGCGGTGTTTCCGTGATGCATGGAAATATGACGCTTGGCGCACTGGTTGCATTTGTCGAGTATAGCAGAAACTGCACCTGGCCGATGGAGATGCTCGGCTGGCTGACCAATGATCTGTCCTCTGCCGTTGCTTCTTATAAGAAGATCAAAAAGATTTACGGGGAAACAGCGATGATCAAAGATGAGGAACAGCCTGTCATATTAGATCAGGTAAAAGGGAATATTTCCTTCGAACATGTTTCATTTTCCATTGAGGGAAAAGATATTCTCTCCGATATCAACTTTACGGTTCCGGCAGGAAAAACCATTGGAATCATGGGTGCAACCGGTTCTGGAAAATCATCGATCGTCAATCTGTTACAGCGTTTTTATGATGTGACGGACGGTGTGGTAAAAGTGGATGGCACGGATGTGCGGAAACTTTCTTTAAAGCAGCTTCGCAGCAGTATTTCCGTTGTGCTGCAGGATGTATTTTTGTTTTCCGATACGATCGAGGAGAATATTAAAATGGGGCAGCGCAAGGTAATGCCAATCGATGAAATACGCAAAGCGGCAGATTGTGCACAGGCAAAGGATTTCATTGAAAAAATGGATGAACAGTATGCGACGGTCATCGGTGAGCGCGGTGTCGGACTTTCCGGCGGACAAAAACAGCGTATCAGTATTGCGCGTGCCATTGCAAAAAAGGCGCCGATTCTGATTTTAGACGATTCCACGTCCGCGCTTGATATGGAGACGGAACATGAGATCCAGAAAACATTAAATGAATTAAAAGATACAACGAAAATGATCATTGCGCACCGTATCTCTGCGGTTTGTCATGCAGATGAGATCATCTATCTGAAAGACGGCAGGATCGCGGAGCGCGGAACACATCAGGAACTGCTTGCAAAGCGCGGACTTTATTATGAAACTTACATGGCGCAGTATGGCACGTTCTTAGGAGGGGAGGCGATGTAATGGCAGTCAATTCGTATCGTGAAGACGAATTTATGGAAAATACCGACAAGAAAAAGATTATGCGGCGGCTGTTTTCCTATCTGCTTGCATATAAAGGCACGATTATTGCCGTGTTATTCTGTATGGGGGTTACGGTGGCGATTTCACTGGTAAACCCGCTCTTGATCGAGGAAGCAATCGATCACTATATTGCACAGTCCGATCTGCATGGGCTGATTGGGCTTGGAATTTTTGCACTCGTGTTAAACCTGATCTTTATTGTGATGGTAAAACTCAGAATGTATGCAATGGCGGTGATCTCCAACAAAATTTTGCTTCAGATCCGCCAGGATCTCTATGAGCACATTCAGACGCTGTCGTTTTCATTTTTTGACAGCAGACCGACCGGAAAAATCCTTGCGCGTATCATCGGGGATGTCAATTCTTTAAAAGATGTGCTGGTCAATGTGGTCACGACGATGGTGCCGGAATTTGTGACGGTAGTCGGTGTCGTTGTGATCATGCTGGTAAAAGACTGGAGACTGGCGCTTGCGTCTCTGTCTACGATCCCGCTTATGATCGCCGGGATCTGGTTTGTACAGACGGCATCTCACAAACGCTGGCAGATTTTCCGGAAAAAGGCATCCAACTTAAATGCCTACGTTCATGAGGATATTGCCGGAATGAATGTGGTACAGAGTTTTGCGGCGGAAGATGAGACGCAGGAGATTTTTGAAAACCTGACCGATGAACACCAGAAATCATTCGTGGATGCGGTGACTTATGCTGACATGTTTGGCCCGGTCATCGATTTCTGCTGGGGAATTGGTGCGATGATGCTTTATCTGGTCGGTATCCGTTTCCTCGGATTTGAAAAAGTATCAGTCGGACTTTTAGTGGCATTTGGTACTTATATCAATATGTTCTGGAACCCGATCATGAATTTAAGCAACTTTTATAACAATCTGGTCACGAATCTTACTGCGGCAGAGCGTATCTTTGATATCTTAGATACCGATGCAGACATTGTGGATGCAAAAGATGTGACAGAGCTGCCGGATATTAAGGGAAGTGTTGAGTTTTCCCATGTGAATTTTACTTACGACAAAGGAACGCCGGCAGAGACAAAGGTACTTTCCGATGTCAGTTTTTCCGTAAAACCGGGTGAGACGATCGCACTGGTCGGTCCGACCGGAGCAGGAAAAACAACGATCGTAAACCTGATCAGTCGTTTTTATGACATTGAAGAGGGAAAAATTTTGGTGGACGGCTATGATCTGACGAAAGTTTCCATCGAGAGTCTGAGACGCCAGATGGGTGTCATGACGCAGGACAATTTCATTTTTCATGGGACAGTCCGCGACAACATTCTCTATGGAAAATTAGACGCCACCGATGAAGAAATGATTGCTGCTGCAAAGGCAGTCAATGCGCATGACTTCATTATGAAAATGGAAAAGGGCTATGACACGGAATTAAAAGAACATGGAGCAGGACTATCCATCGGACAAAGGCAGTTGATCGCGTTTGCAAGAACAATGATCTCCATGCCGAAAATTCTTATCTTAGATGAGGCAACGTCAAGCATTGATACACATACGGAACTTTTGGTGCAGCAGGGAATCGAGGCGCTGCTTTCCGGCAGAACCAGTTTTGTGATCGCACACAGGCTCTCCACGATCCAGAACGCGGACCGTATTTTTGTGATCGACAAGGGCGGTATCTTAGAGCAGGGCAGTCCGGCAGAGCTGATGGAGAAAAAGGGCGCTTATTATAAACTTTATATGGCGCAGTTTGCAGGTCTGCAGGAGTAAAAAAATATTTGCTGCTCACACAGTACGTGTGAACGGCAGCAAAAACGAAACAGAAAATTTCTACAGGAGGATGCGATGTTTTTAACCACACTTTGTTATATCGAAAAAGATGACTGTTATCTGATGCTGCACCGGGTAAAAAAGGAAAACGACCTGAACCATGACAAGTGGATCGGTGTCGGTGGCAAGTTTGAGGCGGAGGAAATGCCGGAGGAATGTATGCTGCGGGAGGTAAAAGAAGAGACAGGTCTTATCCTGACATCCTACCGCGCGCGGGGTGTCATTACCTTTATTTCCAATGAGTGGGGCACCGAATATATGCATTTATTTACGGCAGACCGGTTTACCGGAGAGATGACTGACTGCGACGAGGGAGAACTTGTCTGGGTTCCGAAAAAGGAGATCAAAGACCTGAAACTGTGGGAAGGTGACAAAATATTCTTACGGCTTTTGGATGAGTGTGAGGAATATTTTTCGCTGAAACTGGTATACGAAGGCGATACACTGGTCGATAAAAAACTTATCATTGCCGGGTCTGCGGTTTTTTGAAAAAAATAACTGGAATTTTCCAACACAGTATGTTATAATCTTAAAATGACTGTGATAGTCGTAGTACGCCCTTTTTTCCGAAAGACAGGCGAAACCCTTGAAAAACGGGGGTGCTCGACAGGAACATAGAATGAAATGAACGGAAAAAAGTACATCAAGTATTCATATAAAGTTTGAAGGAGGAAATGAGTAATAATGAGTGTACAGGTGGAAAATTTAGAAAAGAATATGGCAAAACTTACGATCGAAGTTGCAGCTGAGAAGGTAGAAGATGCGATTCAGGCTGCATATATGAAAGAGAAAGGAAAGATCAGCGTTCCGGGTTTCCGTAAAGGCAAAGTGCCGAGAAAGATGATCGAGAAAATGTACGGAGCAGGTGTATTCTACGAGGATGCTGCAAATACTCTGATCCAGGAGAATTACGCACAGGCAGTAGAAGAGAGCGGTGCAGACGTTGTTTCAAGACCGACCATCGAAGTTGTACAGATCGAAGCTGGCAAACCTTTCATCTTCACAGCAGAAGTTGCTGTAAGACCGGAAGTAAAACTTGGTAAATACAAAGGTGTGCAGGTAACAAAGATTGATACAACCGTATCTGATGAGGAACTTGCAGCAGAACTTGAGAAAGAGAGACAGAAGAACTCCAGAACTGTTACTGTAACAGACAGACCGATCGCTGAGGGAGATACCGCTGTGATCGATTTCGAAGGATTTGTTGACGGTGTTGCATTTGAGGGCGGCAAAGGAGAGAATCATCCACTTGAGATCGGTTCCCACTCCTTCATCGATACATTCGAAGATCAGTTAGTAGGAAAGAATGCCGGAGATGAAGTAGACGTAAACGTTACATTCCCGGAGAAATATCAGGCAGCAGACTTAGCAGGCAAACCTGCATTATTCAAAGTTAAGATTCACGAAGTAAAAGCCAAAGAACTTCCAGAGTTAAACGATGAATTTGCACAGGATGTTTCTGAGTTCAATACATTAGAAGAGTACAAAGAAGACTTAAAGAAACACTTAGAGGTTCAGAAAGAGGACGAAGCAAAGCGCACCAAAGAGGATGAAGCAATCCAGAAAATCATTGACAAATCTACAATGGAGATTCCGGAAGCAATGATCAAAACCCAGTGCGAGAATATGGTAAACGAATTTGCCCAGAGACTTGCTCAGAGCGGACTTTCCATGGAGCAGTACATGCAGTTCTCCGGTCTCACATTAGACAAATTAGAAGAGCAGGTTCGTCCGGAAGCTGAGACACGTATTAAGAGCAGCCTTGTATTAGAGCAGATCGCAAAAGACGAGAACATCGAAGTAAGCGAAGAAGAAATCGACGCTGAGATCGAGAAGATGGCAAAAGCTTACGGCATGGAAGCAGACAAGCTCAAAGAGTACATGGGCGACGCAGAGAAAGAGTCCATGAAGAGAGACATTTCTGTAACAAAAGCAGTTGACCTTGTTATGGAAAATGTAAAAGAAAGAGCAAAAGCTAAGACAAAGAAAGAAAAAGAAGCGGAAGCTGAAGAGAACGCAGAAGAATAGAAGAAGCTTCGTCGAAAGCGGACAACATACAACAGACTGGCTCACTCGGGCCGGTCTGTTTAAGCATATAAGCAATAATTAAATTTTTATAAACAAAATGGATTGGAGGAAAACAAAATGAGTTTAGTACCTTACGTCATTGAGCAGACCAGCAGGGGAGAGCGTAATTATGATATTTACTCCCGTTTATTAAAAGACAGAATCATTTTCCTCGGAGAAGAAGTGAATGAGACAACAGCAAGTCTTACGGTAGCACAGTTACTTTTCTTAGAGTCAGAGGATCCTGGAAAAGACATCCAGTTATATATCAATTCCCCGGGAGGAATGGTAACGGCAGGACTTGCAATTTATGATACAATGCAGTACATCAAATGTGATGTATCCACAATCTGTATCGGACTTGCAGCAAGTATGGGAGCATTTTTACTTTCCGGCGGTACCAAAGGAAAGAGACTGGCACTTCCGAATGCAGAGATCATGATCCATCAGCCGTCCGGCGGAGCAAAAGGTCAGGCGACAGAGATCCAGATCGCAGCAGAGAACATCTTAAAGACGAAAAAACGTTTGAATGAGATCCTTGCTGCAAATACCGGAAAACCATATGATGTGATCGCAGCAGATACAGAGCGTGATTACTATATGTCTGCAGAAGAAGCAAAGGCATATGGTCTGATTGATGATGTCATCACAAATCGATAGAATACGGAGAAATAGCAATTATGGCAGGAAGAAATGACGATAAATTCCGTTGTTCCTTTTGCGGGAAAACGCAGGATCAGGTTCGCAAGCTGATTGCAGGACCAAACGGTGCATATATCTGTGACGAGTGCGTGGATATCTGTGCTGAAATTATCGATGAAGAATTAGAAAATGATGAGGCAGCAGGTGAAGTAACAGAGCCGGAAGAGCAGATCAATCTGTTGAAGCCGGAAGAATTGAAGGCATTTTTGGATGATTATGTCATTGGACAGGATCAGGCCAAAAAAGTGTTATCTGTGGCTGTTTATAATCATTACAAAAGAATCATGGCAGGAGATGATCTCGGTGTAGAACTTCAGAAGAGTAATATTCTGATGTTAGGACCGACCGGCTCCGGAAAAACACTGCTGGCACAGACATTAGCGCGGGTTTTAAATGTTCCGTTTGCAATCGCAGATGCGACGACACTGACGGAGGCCGGATATGTCGGAGAGGATGTTGAAAATATCCTTTTAAAGATCATTCAGGCAGCTGATTATAATATTGAGCGTGCACAGCGCGGAATTATCTATATTGACGAGATTGATAAGATCTCTAAAAAATCAGAAAATGTATCTATCACCAGAGATGTATCTGGTGAGGGCGTACAGCAGGCATTATTAAAAATCTTAGAGGGAACGGTTGCGTCTGTTCCGCCACAGGGTGGAAGAAAACATCCGCAGCAGGAACTGATCCAGATCGACACGACCAACATCTTATTTATCTGTGGTGGTGCATTTGACGGACTTGAAAAGATCATTGAGACCAGAATGGACCAGAAGACGATCGGATTTAATGCAGATATCCGTGACAAGAGAGATTACAATATCGGAGATGTGTTAAAACATGCACTTCCACAGGATTTTGTAAAATTCGGGTTGATTCCGGAGTTTATCGGACGTGTGCCGGTAACCGTATCTTTAGATATGCTTGACAGAGATGCGCTGATCCGTATTTTACAGGAGCCGAAGAATGCGCTGACCAAGCAGTATCAGAAGTTGTTTGAGTTAGACGGTGTAGCGCTTAACTTTGACAAAGAAGCGCTTGAGGCGATTGCAGATAAAGCATTAGAGCGTAAGACGGGAGCACGTGGATTGCGTGCGATCATGGAGGCTGTTACATTAGATCTGATGTATCACATTCCATCCGATGAGTCAATTACACAGTGCCAGATCACAAAAGAGATGGTGGATGAGCAGCTTGCAATCGAAGAACGTGAACTTGAAAAAATAGAGGAAAAACAGGTTGGATAATAAAGCGATGAAAATGCCTGCAGTAGCACTTCGCGGAATGGTCATCCTTCCGGGGGTGATCGCACATTTTGATGTGAGCCGTGAAAAATCGATCCATGCGGTAGAGCAGAGCATGATGGATGAACAGAAGATTTTCCTTGTTGCGCAGCGTGATGTGGAGCAGGAAGAGCCTGGCATCGAAGATCTCTATCATATCGGTATTATCGCAGAGGTCAAGCAGGTCATAAAATTACAAAATAACATCGTCAGAGTTTTAGTGGAAGGAACAGAGCGGGCACAGTTGTCCGCTTTTGTTTCTCAAACGGACTATTTAGAAGTAGAGCTCATGCGATGTGAAGAAATCGAAGAGGGATTGTCGGACGAAGCGAAAAAGGCTATGGTGCGCAGCGTGCAGGATACATTTGCAAAATACGTGACTGTCAATCCGCGTGTCGGAGGCGAATTGCGCAGACAGGTCGGGGAGGAAAAGGATCTGCCTAAGATCATGGATCTGATCGCCAACAATCTTCCCTTTTATTATGAACAGAAACAGGAAATATTAGAGGCAGTCTCACTGACGGAGCGCTATGAAGTTTTGATGGCGCTTCTTTTAAAAGAAATTGAGATCACTGCGATCAAAAATGAATTTCAGGCAAAAGTAAAGAAACGTGTCGATAAGAACCAGAAAGAATATATCCTGCGGGAGCAGATGAAGCTGATCCGGGAAGAACTCGGTGAGGACAATACGGAGTCTGATGCGGATGCCTATTTAGAACAGTTAAAAAAGTTAAAGGCAGACAAAGAAGTCAAAGAAAAGATCAAAAAGGAGATTCTGCGCTTTAAAAATATCAGTGGAAGTTCTTCGGAGAGTGCGGTCAGCCGTGGTTATATCGAGACTATGTTAGAATTGCCGTGGAACAAGGCGTCGCATGATAACAAGGATCTGAAAAATGCAGAGCGCATTTTAAATGAAGATCATTACGGCCTTGAAAAAGTAAAAGAGCGTATGTTAGAGTTCCTTGCCGTGCGAAATCTTACAAAAAAAGGTGAGAGCCCGATCGTATGTTTAGTAGGACCGCCTGGTACCGGAAAGACGAGTATTGCCCGTTCTGTGGCGCGCGCACTTGACAAAAAGTATGTGCGCATCAGTTTAGGTGGCGTCCGCGACGAGGCTGAGATCCGCGGACACAGAAAAACTTATGTTGGCGCGATGCCGGGACGTATTGTAAACGGTCTGCGCAGCGCTGGTGTGAAAAATCCGCTGATGCTGCTTGATGAGATCGATAAGATGAGCAGCGATTATAAGGGAGATACCGCCTCTGCAATGCTTGAGGTACTCGATGCAGAGCAGAATTGTAAATTCCGCGATCACTATATCGAGGTCCCGATCGATCTGTCTGATGTCCTTTTTATTGCAACGGCGAACTCCGTGCAGGATATTCCACGTCCGCTGCTTGACCGTATGGAACTGATCGAGGTGAGCAGTTACACGGAAAATGAGAAGTTTCATATTGCAAAAGAGCATTTGCTGCCAAAGGTAAAAGAGAAGAATGGATTAAAACCGGAACAGTTAAAAATCAGTGACCGTGCACTGCAAAAGATCATTTCCGGTTATACAAGAGAAGCAGGTGTGCGTAATTTAGAGCGCAGATTGTCTGAAATTGCAAGAAAAGCTGCAAGGGAAGTATATGAATCTGAAACAAAATCCGTAAAAGTCACAGGTCAGAATGTGGAGAAATATCTTGGAAAAGAGAGATACACGTTTGACAAAAAAAACGAGACAGATGAGGTTGGAATTGTGCGCGGACTGGCATGGACGAGCGTTGGCGGTGATACGTTGGAGATTGAGGTCAATGTGATGCCGGGCAAAGGCGAAGTACAGCTTACCGGACAGCTTGGAGATGTCATGAAGGAGTCTGCACAGGCAGGTTTAAGCTATATCCGTTCAGTTGGAGAAGAATATCATATTCCAAAGAAATTTTTTCAGGAAAATGATATCCATATCCATATCCCGGAGGGGGCAGTGCCAAAAGATGGTCCATCCGCTGGTATCACAATGGCGACGGCAATGCTTTCTGCAATCACACAGACGCCGGTCCGTGCGGATGTCGCAATGACAGGAGAGATCACGCTGCGCGGCAGAGTTCTTCCGATCGGCGGATTAAAAGAAAAGATTCTTGCAGCAAAGAATGCGGGAATCAAAACGATCTGTATCCCGAAGAAAAACGAGAAAGATGTAGAGGAGATTTCTCCGGAAATCAAAAAAGGACTTGATCTTGTATTTGTGGAAAAAATGCAGGACGTACTGGAAGTGGCATTTGTCAGGAAACAGAAATAAGATTTTCTGCCTGCAAATGAAAATACTGTTTTAGAAATCATAGCAAGTGAATGAAGATAACAATGAGGAGAGAAACATGGTAATAAAAAATGTAAATCTGGAAATTGTCTGCGGTGTGACCAGCAAAGTGCCGGATACTGCGTATGCAGAAGTGGCTTTTGCCGGAAAATCAAATGTTGGAAAATCATCTTTGATCAATGCGTTGATGAACCGCAAAGCTTTAGCGCGTACCTCGGCACAGCCGGGAAAAACACAGACCATCAACTTTTACAATATCAACGATGCCATGTACCTTGTCGATCTTCCGGGATACGGCTATGCGAAAGCATCTGAGGAAGTAAAAGCAAAGTGGGGAAAAATGATCGAAAATTATCTTCACACTTCAAAACAGCTAAAGGCAGTATTCCTTTTGATCGATATCCGTCATGATCCTTCTGCGAATGACAGAATGATGTATGAGTGGATGGTGTATCAGGGATTTGCGCCGATCATTATCGCAACCAAGTTAGATAAGATCAAAAGAAGCCAGATCCAGAAAAATGTCAAAGCAATCCGTGAGGGATTAAATGTGCAGCCGGGAACAACGATCATTCCGTTTTCAGCGGAGACAAAACAGGGACGTGACGAGATCTGGGAGCTGATCGATTCCTTTGTGGATTCTTTTATTTAAAAAAATGTAAAAATATGGTATGATGAAACTATAAAAATTTACAAAAAGCAGAAAATCTTAACAGGAAGCAAACTCTTATCACATTGCGCCTGTTTCAGGTTCATGCTAAAATAATCACTATGACGAAGAGTCAGTATCGGAGGATAGCCATGAAAAAGAAAAAAATCGTAATAGCACTTGGTCATGAAGCACTTGGTACCACATTACCGGAGCAGAAGGAGGCAACAAAACGCACTGCAAAAGCGGTTGCTGATTTTATCCGTGATGATTATCAGGTAGTCATTACGCACAGTAATGGTCCGCAGGTTGGTATGATCCATACAGCAATGAATGAGTTTTGCAGACTGTATCCGGAGTATACTGCTACACCAATGTCTGTATGTTCTGCAATGAGTCAGGGATATATCGGTTACGATTTACAGAATGCTATCCGTGCAGAATTGTTGAATAAAGGAATTTACAAGACGGTTTCCACTGTTTTAACACAGGTGGTCGTTGATCCATATGACGAGGCTTTTTACAAACCGAGTAAGGTTATCGGACGTGTAATGACAGAGGAAGAGGCTGAGGCAGAGGAGAAAAAAGGAAACCATGTCACAGCAGTAGAAGGCGGTTTCCGCCGTATTGTTGCGGCTCCGAAGCCAATGGATATTGTTGAGATTGATGCGATCCGTGCATTGTCTGATGCAGATCAGGTTGTAGTTGCCTGTGGCGGCGGTGGAATTCCGGTGCTTGCACAGGATAATAATTTAAAAGGCGCCAGCGCAGTCATTGAGAAAGACCTTGCAGCAGGCAAATTAGCAGAATTGTTAGATGCTGACATGTTAGTCATTTTAACAAGTGTGGACAATGTATGTCTGAATTACGGTACAGAAAATGAAAAGCCGCTTTCCACTATGACTGTTGCAGAAGCAAAGCAGTATATGGAAGAAGGTCAGTTTGGAGAGGATGATATGCTGCCAAAGATTCAGGCTGCCATTGACTTTATTGGAGATTCCGCAATCCGTTCCGTACTTATTACAAAGCTGAATAAAGACGGCACCTATGTAAGCGGTGGACCGGGTACCATGATTACAAAATAACAGAATGCGCATTTCGCATATATTCTGTTATGCTGGATAAATACCCGTATGAGCTGCCATTTCAATGGTAATAATAAGACCGAATCGATTGCCGAAAATATATTTTTTTACGAGGAAAAAAGATGTTTAGAAAAACAAAAATTGTTTGTACTTTAGGACCTGCAACAGATAAGGAAGGTGTATTAAAACGCCTGATCGAAGAGGGAATGAATGTTGCCCGTTTTAATTTTTCCCATGGTGACCATGAGGAGCAGTTAGGACGTCTTCAGATGTTACAGAAGCTTCGTAAGGAATTAAAGCGTCCAGTCGCAGCATTGCTTGATACCAAAGGACCGGAGATCCGCCTGAGAGATTTTACAGATGGGAAGGTCGAACTTAAGGATGGACAGACTTTTACCCTGACAACCGATGAGATTATGGGAGATGCGACTCGCATTTCTATTACCTATAAAGATCTGCCGGAGGATGTAAAACCGGGAGATCACATTTTGATTGACGATGGTCTGATTGGAATGGAAGTAAAAGAAATCAAAACGACGCCTGGTGCAAAAGCAGATAAAGATGGCAAAAAACCGAAGGATATCATCTGCCAGGTGTTAAATGGCGGTATGATTTCCAACAAAAAAGGTGTAAATGTTCCGAATGTAGAGTTGTCGATGCCGTACATCAGCGAAAAAGATTACGGCGATATCGTATTTGCAGTAGAGCATGATTATGATTTTATCGCGGCATCATTTGTCCGCACTGCAGATGATGTGCTTGCGATCCGTAAGATCCTTGCTGAAAAAGGCGGGGAAGACATTAATATCATTGCCAAGATTGAAAATATGCAGGGCGTACAGAACATTGATGACATTATCCGTGTTTCCGATGGTATCATGGTAGCCCGCGGTGATATGGGTGTTGAGATTCCGTTAGAGGATGTACCGGTCATCCAGAAGATGATCATTAAAAAAGTATATGATGCCGGTAAGAAAGTTATCACAGCGACACAGATGCTTGATTCCATGATGAAACATCCGCGTCCGACCAGAGCAGAAGCAACTGACGTTGCGAATGCAATCTATGACGGCACCAGTGCAATCATGCTTTCCGGCGAGACAGCTGCAGGTATGTACCCGATCGAGGCTTTAAAGACGATGGTGCGTATCGCAGTCCGTACTGAGCAGGATATCAATTACTTACAGCGTTTTAAAATGCGTCAGACCATGAGCAACCCGGATGTGACCAATGCAATCTCGCATGCAACCTGTACGATGGCAGGAGATTTGAATGCAGCAGCAATCATCACAGTAACAAAATCTGGACGTACTGCCCGCATGGTTTCGAAATACCGTCCAAACTGTCCGATCATCGGAGGATGCCTGACCGAAAAGATTTACCGTCAGCTTGCATTATCCTGGGGTGTGATCCCGCTTATGATCGAGGAAAAGACACAGGCAGAAGAATTGTTTGACTATGCGGTCGACGCAGCAGAAGCAGCAGGGATTATCTCCAAGGGAGATGTTGTTGTCTTAACTGCAGGAGTTCCTCTCGGTGTATCCGGAACGACCAACCTGATCAAAGTACAGGTGGCAGGTCATATTTTAGTAGAAGGAAAAGGTATTGGAACACAGAAGATTTCTGCAAACCTTTGCGTATGCCACAGCGATGAAAGCCTGAAAAACTTTAAAGTCGGAGACATCATTGTTGCAAAAGATACCAGCAACGCCATGATGGCACAGATGCGTGAGGCATCCGGACTCATCGTGGAAGCATCCGGTGAAAACTGCCACGCAGCAATCGCAGGCTTAAGCCTTGATATCCCGGTCTTAATCGGTGCGAAACATGCGTTAGAGGTCTTAAAATCCAGCGCTTATGTGGAGTTAGATTGTGAGAATGGGCTGGTTACGGCAAATTAATTTACCATTCACAACCTAAAAATAACTTTACTGGCGAAAATCTAAATTCGAACATCAAAAAAGGAGCCTTCCACACGAAGGCTCCTTTTTATAGGTAAAGACAGGTACGGGAGGTTAACCCATCGTTACTTCTACATTTACCTCTTTCTTTTCAGCAGAGAACGGAATCGTATTTCCCTCTACCGGCTGTCCATCCACGATCATGGAAACAACACCTTTTTCTACATGATTTGGATTCTTTACGGTGATATGGTAGCTAACACCGCGGAAATCACGTTTGGCAGTAAAACCATCTAACTTGGATGGAATACAAGGATCAACCGTCAGTCCGTCATAATCCGGGCGGATACCAAGGATAAACTGGGAAACATCAAGGAATGTCCATGCTGCGGTTCCTGTCAGCCAGCTGTTCTTTGCCTCACCGAAGTTCGGGGCATCTTTTCCGGCAATCATCTGGGAGCATACATAGGGCTCTGTGCGGTGGATCTCGCTGATATCCTCAATGTATGCAGGACAGGTTCTTGTGTATACCTGCCAAGCACGGTTACCTCTGCCGACTACAGTTTCTGCGATAGAGATCCATGGGTTGTTGTGACAGAAGATACCTGCGTTTTCTTTGTATCCTGGTGGATAAGAAGAAATTTCACCAAGTTCCACATGATATCTGTGATAAGGCGGCTGCAACAGTACAATACCATATTTCGTATCGAGATATTTCTCGACAGATTCCATTGCCTTTAAGCAGTAGCCTTCCTCTAAGCCGATCTCAGCCATAACACAGAAGCCCTGCGGCTCGATAAAGATTTTACCGTCTTCACATTCTTTCGAACCGATCTTGTTCTTGTAATGGTCATAAGCACGCAGATACCATTCGCCATCCCATCCGGCATCCATAACGGTTTTCTCCATCTCTGCGATTGCTTTTTCTGCAATTTCTGCTTCTTCTGTCATACCCTGATGACGGCAGATTGCTGCATAATCTTTTCCATAGCGGACAAACATACCTGCGATGAATACAGATTCTGCATTCGGGCCTTCAGAAGGACCAAATGTCTGGAAGGATTCACCCGGCTCAGTCGAGAAGCAGTTTAAGTTGAGACAGTCGTTCCAGTCAGCACGTCCGATCAATGGCAGGTTGTGCGGTCCTAAATGTTCTATTGTATAATGGAAGGAACGGCGTAAATGCTCCATGAAAGTGGTTGCTTTGGAAGCGTCACTGTCATATGGTGTCATTTCGTCGAGAATCGTGTAATCGCCGGTCTCTTTGATATAAGCAGCAGTTCCGGCAATCAGCCATAATGGATCATCGTTAAATCCGCTTCCGATATCGGAGTTACCTTTCTTGGTGAGTGGCTGATACTGATGGTAAGCACTTCCGTCTTCAAACTGCGTAGCAGCGATGTCTAAGATACGCTCTCTTGCACGGTCCGGAATCAGATGTACGAAACCGAGCAGATCCTGGCAGGAATCACGGAATCCCATACCACGACCGATACCGGATTCAAAGTAAGATGCGGAACGGCTCATGTTAAAGGTAACCATACACTGATACTGGTGCCAGATGTTGACCATACGGTCTAATTTCTCTTCGCTGGAAGAAACGGTAAAATGAGAAAGCAGCTCATTCCAGTAATCTTTTAATTTTGCAAGTGCTGCGTCTGCTTTTTCAGCGGTATCAAAACGGGAGAGAAGCTCATCGGCACGTTTGCGGTTGATGACACCGTCCTCAGCACGTCCAACCCATTTTTCCTCTACCGGGTTTTCTACATAACCAAGTACGAAAACATAGGTTTTTGTCTCACCCGGAGCAAGAGAAACTTCAAGATGGTGGGAACCGATCGGAGCCCAGCCGCTTGCAACAGAGTTCTTTGAAGTTCCGTTTACAACAACTTCCGGAGCAGAGTTTTCACCGTAAGCGCCTAAGAAGGAATCACGGTCTGTATCAAAACCGGCGATCGGAGCGTTGACAGCGTAAACAGCGTAATGATTTCTACGCTCTCTGTATTCTGTCTTATGATAAAGAGCGGAACCGTGGATCTCAACCTCACCGGTGGAGAAGTTACGCTGGAAGTTGGTCATATCGTCCATTGCATTCCACAGACAAAATTCTACATAAGAGAATACGGAAAAATTACGGGTTTCATTGCTCTCATTGGTAAGAGAAAGTTTGCCGACCTCGCAGGTTTCGCCAACCGGAACAAAAGAGGTAAGTTCTGCGGTCAGTTTGTTTTTGGTTCCTTTAAATACGGAATAACCCATACCGTGACGGCAGCTGTATGCATCCAGTTCTGTTTTGGTAGGCATCCAGCCTGGATTCCAGACCGTATCACCATCTTTAATATAGTAGTAATGTCCGTTGGAATCGAGCGGTACATTATTATAACGATATCTGGTCAGGCGAAGTAACTTTGCATCTTTGTAAAAACTGTAGCCGCCACAGGTGTTTGAGATCAGAGAAAAGAAGTTCTCGGAGCCCAGGTAGTTGATCCATGGCAGTGGTGTTTTTGGAGAGGTGATGACATATTCTTTGTTGGCGTCATCAAAATAACCGAATTTCATAATAAAATCCTCCATATACATAATTATTGATAAGTAACGATTTCGAAAACGATTAAGTTTTCGCTTCTTAATAAAAAGTATATATTCAGAAAGAATAAAAATCAATACAAAACATTGAAAAACAGGCAAAAATAGCAGATTAGACAAAAAAAGCAGGATTTTATGGATGAAAGCAACAACACCTGTTTCCTTATGAATAATTAAAGTATTTTACGAAAACGTATAAGAAGTAGATACAAAGTACTGAGATTACAGATAATTGATCTAATATTTAATGTAAAAATGCACAAAAACTACTGCAAAAAAGTGTAAAAAGCGACGAATTGCCAAAAATTAGTTGCATTTTGCATATGGATGGCATATAGTAAAAGTACGAAAACGATTAAGCATTATTTCGGAAACAAGATTTCGTTTTCGAAGAGAAGCTGGAGGTTTCCATGGTATCATTAAAAACGATTGCGGAGAAATGTGGAGTATCTACTGCCACCGTAAGCAAGGCTTTAAATGACCAGAGAGATATCAGCGAAGAGACAAAGAGCCGTGTCAGAAAGACAGCAGAAGCACTTGGATATTTTCCCAATGCAGCGGCGAGAGCTCTAAAGACAAACCGTTCCTATAATATAGGAGTTCTTTTCGAAGAAGAAGCGGGAAGCGGTTTGACACATGAGTATTTTTCCGGCGTACTGAACGGATTAAAGGTTCAGTCAGAAAAACAGGGATATGACATTACATTTATTAATACCTGTTTTGAAAATCGCAAGATGTCCTATTATGAACATTGCAGATACCGGAATTTTGAAGGAGTTGCAATCGTCTGTGCCGATTTCAATGACCCGGATGTCTTAGAACTGATGAACAGTGATCTGCCGGTTGTTACGATTGATTATGTACATCATAACTGTACGGCAGTCAGTTCCAATAATATTCAGGGCATTGAGAATCTTGTAAAATACATATACGGGCAGGGACATCGGAAAATTGCATATATTCATGGGCAGCAGGCTTCTTACGTTACGAAAGACCGGCTGGCAAGTTTTTATCGGACGGTGGATGAACTTGGTTTAAAGATCCCGGATGAATACATCCGGACGGCAGATTACTTAGAGACCAGGGAGGCAGCAAAACAGACAAAAGAGCTGCTCAACTTGGAAAATCCGCCAACCTGTATCATATACCCGGATGACACCTCTTTAATAGGAGGAAGAAATGTTATCATAGAGATGGGACTTCGGATTCCGAGGGATATTTCGATTGCAGGATATGACGGAACAAGGATGTCACAGTTATTACATCCACAGCTTACAACAATCAGACAGGATACAGAGCTGATCGGGAGCGAGGCAGCCAAGCGGTTGATTGGCTCCATTGAGAAACCGAGAACAACTCTCGTAGAGAGAGTCGTTATAGAAGGAATCTTAGTTGCAGGTAAATCCGTTGGACGCATTGAAATGTAGTTGCAGCTACATGCAGATGACGCTTTTACAGAAGTTTATACAAAAGAGCAGCAGAAGATTCTGAACTATCTGCTTTACAAGCAGCAAAACAACAAAAACAATGGTCAAAAGACCACATATTAAGGAGGAGGGTTTTCTATGAAGAAGAAAATCGTTAGCACATTATTATGTACAGCAATGCTCGTAACCATGATGGCAGGATGCGGCGGTAACAGTGCAGCAAACACCAGCACAAACAGTGGCAACAGCGGAAGTAACGCAGCAGATACGACTGGCAGCGATGCAACAGCAGATGAAGCTGCTCCGGCAACTGAGTCCACTGCTTCTGATGCAAGTGCTTCTGATGCAAGTGCTTCAGACGAAGGAAAAGTACTTAACATTTACTGCTGGAACGAAGAGTTCAAGAGCCGTGTTACAGATCATTATCCTGGATATACAGAGGTGGATGCAACCACAGGTACGATCGGTGATGTAACTGTAAAATGGAACATTACACCAAACGATGACAATGCATATCAGAACAATCTGGATACAACATTGTTAAAACAGGCTGATGCATCAGCAGATGACAAGATCGATATCTTCTTAGTAGAAGCTGATTATGCATTGAAATATGTAGATACCGATTACACAATGGCAGTATCTGATCTTGGAATTACTGATTCAGATCTTTCCAAACAGTATCAGTACACCAAAGATGTTGTTACAGATTCTAACGGCGTATTAAAAGGTGTTTCATGGCAGGGCTGCCCTGGCGTATTATTCTATAACAGAGATGCAGCAAAAGAAGTATTAGGTTCTGATGATCCTTCAGAAGTTCAGAACTATGTAAAAGACTGGGATACATTCAATGATACAGCAAAGAAGATGAAAGATGCAGGCTACACCATCACATCTTCCGCAAACGATACTTACCGTGTATACTCCAACAATGTTACTTCTAAATGGGTTGTTGATGGCAAGATCAATATTGATGATAACATTATGAAATGGGTTGATGATTCCAAAGAGCTTGTAGATGCAGGCGAGACAGGAACATACGAACTGTGGAGTGATGACTGGAAGAAAGGCTTCTATCCGGAAGGAAATGTATTCTGCTACTTTGGACCTGCATGGTTAGTAAACTTCTCAATGGCAGCAGATACCGAAGGCAGTATCGGTTACAACGGCGGCTGGGGTGCAACCGAAGGACCACAGGGCTTTTTCTGGGGTGGTACATGGATCTGTGCAGCAACAGGAACGGATAACCAGAGTCTTGTAAAAGATATCTTGCTTCAGATGACAACCAATGATGATGTTATGAGAGAGATCATCGAGAAAGATGATGACTTTGTAAACAACCAGGATGTAATCGTTGAGATGGCAGACAGCTCTTACGCAAGTAAAATCTTAGGCGGACAGAATCCACTTGGTATTTATAATGAGGGTGTATCCAAACTTGATTTAAGTAATCTTTCTTCATACGATCAGGGATGCAACGAAGAATTTCAGCATGCAATGAAGAACTATTTTGAAGGAAGTGCAACGAAAGAAGAGGCATTAGACTTGTTTTACAAATCAGTTTTAGAGAAATATCCGGAATTAACATATTAAGAAGATGAATGATCTAAAAAATAACAATGGAAAGCACGCTCTGCGGATATTCTGTTGTTATGAATGAAAAGCTGCGCCTGCCGGAATGCAATAAGGAAGGCAGGTGCGGTTTCTTCAGGTTAAAATGCCAAGCGCAGAGCTGACAGCATGTTTACACAGGATAAAGGTGAAGGATGCTGTGAGCTCTGTGGATGAAAATAATACACTCTGAAAAAGGAGGTCAGATTATCATGAAAAAAAGTAGTGGAAAGGTAGTAAGGTACAATAAATGGGGGTATATCTTTTTGATTCCATTTATTGTAGTATACGTTATTTTTCAGCTGGTCCCATTAGTCAGCACTATTTACAACAGTTTCTTTGAAAACTATATGTCAGGACTGACACAGGTCGGACCAAAGTTTGTCGGACTTGCAAACTATCAAAAACTCTTTTCTGATGGAGATATCTGGGTTTATACAAAAAATACTATGGTATTATGGATCATGTGTTTCGTGCCGCAGATCATTTTATCACTGGTACTTGGCGCTTGGTTCTCCGATGTACGTCTTAAATTAAAAGGAACCCGTTTCTTTAAAACAGTTGTATATCTGCCGAATCTGATCATGGCATCTGCATTTTCCATGTTGTTCTTTACGTTGTTCTCTGATGGAGGACCCATCAACTCAATGCTGATGCAGATTGGATTGGTTGATACACCGTATAAATTTTTATCGAATGTAGGAAGTGCAAGAGGGCTGATCGCATTGATGAACTGTCTGATGTGGTTTGGTAATACGACGATCCTTCTGATGGCAGGCATGATGGGTATCGATACCTCTCTGTTTGAGGCAGCAGAGGTCGATGGGGCAACTTCTTCGCAGGTATTCTGGCAGATCACACTGCCGCTGTTACGCCCAATCCTTGTATATGTGGTTATCACATCTCTGATCGGTGGTTTACAGTTATTTGATGTGCCACAGATATTAACCAATGGAACCGGTGACCCGATGCGTTCTACCATGACGCTGATCATGTTCTTAAATAAACATCTCTACAGCAAGAACTATGGTATGGCTGGTGCACTGTCAGTTGTTCTGTTTATCATTACAGGTATTTTAAGTCTGGTAGTATTTAAGATAACCGGCAATGATAAGAGGAAGGGGTGAAAAGTATGAATGAGAACCGTAATTTAAAAAAAGGTGTAGGAATTCATGCAAGAAGATTTATTGCATATGTTGTATTAGCGGTTGTCTCTGTTTTGTGTTTATTCTGGTTTTATGTGCTGTTTATCAATGCGACCAGATCAAACGGTGAGTTGCAGTCAGGTTTTACATTGATTCCGAGCAGCCATCTTTGGGAAAACTGGAAAAACTTAAGGAATGGAACACTTCCGGTGTGGAACGGTATGATCAACAGTCTGATCGTTTCCTCCCTTAGTGCAGTACTCAGTGTATATTTTTCGACGATGACAGCTTATGCGATCCATGCATATGATTTCAAACTGAAAAAATATCTTTATCCGTTTATCCTGATGATCATGATGATCCCGACACAGGTAACGGCACTTGGATTTATCAAACTTGTTTCCAGCATGAAATTAGAGGATTCCTTCATTCCTCTGATCGTACCGGCAATTGCCGCTCCGGTTACGTTTTTCTACATGAAACAGTACATGGAAAGTACATTGCCGTTGTCACTGATCGAAGCAGCGCGCATTGATGGATCAGGAGAATTTCATACATTTAATACTATCGTAATGCCGTTGATGAAACCTGCTATCGCAGTGCAGATGATCTTTACTTTTGTAAGCAGCTGGAATAATTATTTCACACCGGCGCTGGTTTTACATGATGACAGGAAAAAGACACTTCCTATCCTGATCGCACAGTTACGTGGAGCTGACTGGCTCAAGTTTGACATGGGGCAGGTATATGTGATGATCGCATTTTCCATATTCCCGGTTATCATTGTATATCTGATCTTATCCAAACACATTGTACAGGGTGTTGCACTTGGCAGTGTAAAGGGTTAACAGATTCTGGTTAAAAAATTCTGGTTAATCAGAAAAATTACTTTATTATATAAAAATGAGACTACTGTACAGGTGGTCTCATTTTTATTTTTTGCCCGCCGTATCAGTGCACAATGACTGTAAGAAAGGAAAAAAATTTGTTATAATTATAAATTATAAAAATACTTAATGATCGGGATATCAGGAAAGGAATAGTGCCTATGAAAATAGCAATCGTAACAGGGGCGTCAAGCGGACTTGGCAGTGAGTTTGTCAGACAGATCAGGAAACAGGAAAAACTAGATGAAATATGGGTGGTCTAAAAACCTCTTGACAAATCCATATACCGGTACTATTATAAACATATGAACAGATAAGAATATGTTCAAATAATAATGTGAAAGACCGGAGGTGTAAGATTTGGCAATAGACGATGTACCGTGCTGTGAGGCATATGAAGTCCATGAAGATAAGATCAGAGCGGCAAATGAACAGATGCCGGACGAGGATGAATTATATGATCTCGCCGAGCTGTTCAAGGTATTTGGGGATTCCACAAGGATCCGGATCCTGTTCGTGCTGTTTCAGTCGGAGATGTGTGTATGCGATCTGGCACAGTCACTGAATATGAACCAGTCGGCGATTTCACATCAGCTTAAGATCTTAAAACAGGCGAAGCTTGTGAACGGACGGCGCGAAGGCAAGTCTGTGATCTACTCACTGGCAGATGAACATGTAAGAACAATCATCGATCAGGGAAGAGAACATATCGAAGAGTAAGTAAAAACAAAATTTATATCAAAAAGAAAATGGAGGATTCAATTATGAAAAAGAAATTTAAACTTGAGGATCTTGATTGTGCAAACTGTGCAGCAAAAATGGAAGATGCAATCAAAAAAATCGAAGGTGTCAATGATGCAAATGTCAGCTTTATGACACAGAAAATGATGGTAGATGCAGTGGATGACAAATTTGATGATATCATGAAAGAAGTTGTTAAAGTCTGTGCAAAGGTTGAGCCGGACTGCAAGATCTTACTGTAAGAAAATTCAAAAAACAAAAACATAGTTGTGTGTGACAATCAGTCTCATACAGGAAAAGCCCGGTTATGCAAAAGGAGTGCTGCATGGCATGAAAATATATGCATACCGGGCTTACAAAAAAGAAAACATATGAATACATGAACATATGAAATAAAAGTGAGAAAGAAAAGAGGAAACGATATGACATCAAAACAGAAAAAAATGCTGTACCGTATTATCACTGCATTTGTACTGTTTGTAGTGTTAATGGTTTTAGAGCATACCGGAGTATTAGAACAGTTACCAAGCCAGTGGCTTGTATTTCTGATTTACCTGATCCCATATCTGGTGATCGGTTATGATATTGTTTTTAAAGCAGTCAGAAACATCAGCCATGGACAGGTGTTTGATGAAAACTTCCTGATGATGGTTGCAACATTTGGTGCATTTGGTGTAAAGGAATATTCTGAGGCGGTTGCCGTTATGCTGTTTTATCAGGTCGGAGAGCTGTTCCAGAATTATGCGGTTGGCAAATCCAGACAGTCCATCTCCGATATGATGAACATCTGTCCGGAATATGCAAACATCGAAGAAAACGGAGTGTTAACGCAGGTTGATCCGGATGATGTGGAAGTTGGAACCATCATCGTTGTAAAACCGGGTGAGCGTATCCCGCTCGATGGAATCGTGACGGAGGGAACATCCATGATCGACACCGCAGCACTGACCGGTGAATCTGTACCGCGCAAGGCGACAGTCGGTGATGAGATCATCAGTGGATGTGTCAATGGAAGCAGTACGATCAAAGTAAAAGTAACGAAAGCATTTGAGGATTCCACGGTAGCCCGTATTTTAGAACTGGTAGAAAATGCAAGCAGCAAGAAAGCAAAAGTGGAAAACTTTATCACCAGATTTGCAAAATACTATACACCGGTTGTTACGATCGGCGCAGTGATTTTAGCGATTTTACCGCCTCTCATTTTAGGTGGTGACTGGGCAGACTGGATCCAGAGAGCATGTATTTTCCTCGTTATATCTTGTCCGTGTGCACTTGTTATATCTGTTCCGCTCGGTTTCTTTGGCGGAATCGGAGCTTCCTCTAAGATTGGTATTCTGGTAAAAGGAAGCAACTATTTAGAGGCAGTTGCTGAAATGACGACAATTGTCTTTGACAAAACCGGTACACTGACGAAAGGTGAATTTAAGGTTTCTGAAGTACTGCCGTCTGCAGATAAAAATAACACGATTGGCAAAGAGGAATTACTGGAAATTGCAGCATACGGCGAAGGCTACTCGAATCATCCAATCGCAAATTCCATCCGGGAAGCATACGGAAAAACACTTTCCATGGAGCGCGTTACAGATACGGAAGAGATTGCCGGACACGGAATCCATACATTTATTGATGGCAGGGAAGTATACCTTGGCAATGCAAAACTGATGAAAGCGCAAAATATCACCTATACCGAAAATAAGACTGCCGGAACGGTTGTCTATGTGGTATGCAACAATGTATTTGCCGGAAGCATTGTGATCTCAGACAGCGTCAAAGAGGGCAGTAAAGAGGCGCTCTGTGATATGAAACAGGTTGGCGTGAAAAAGACAGTTATGCTGACCGGAGACAGACAGGCAGCGGCAGATGCTGTTGCGGCAGAGCTTGGCATTGATGAAGTGCATGCAGAACTTCTCCCGGCAGACAAAGTTGGGGAGGTTGAAAAGCTGTTAGGTGCACAGGATGAGAAAGAAAGACTTGCGTTTGTCGGTGATGGTATCAACGACGCGCCTGTGCTCACAAGAGCAGATATCGGAATTGCCATGGGAAGCATGGGATCGGATGCTGCAATCGAGGCGGCTGACATTGTATTGATGGATGATGATATCCGTAAAATTGCATCGTTAGTTAAAATTGCGAGAAAGACGCTTGGCATCGTAAAACAGAATATTGTATTTGCACTGGCAGTCAAGGCTCTGGTATTATTATTAGGTGCCCTTGGTATGGCAAATATGTGGGAAGCAGTATTCGCGGATGTCGGAGTTTCTGTGATAGCAATTTTAAACTCCATGCGTACGCTCAATACGAAATAGGAAAATGAAAGACGAAAAAGAAACAGGAAAAAAACTGCAGGATGCCGCAAAAAAGGAATTCTTAGAAAAAGGATTCCAGAAGGCATCCCTGCGGAATATCTGCAAAAATGCAGGAATTACGACCGGAGCACTCTATTTTTTCTTCAGGGATAAAGATGAACTGTTTGAATCCTTAGTAAGGGAACCGGTAGAAGAAGTGCGAAATCTGATGGTGGAACATTACAGGTCTGAATTGGAAATGATAGACAATGGCGAGACGGTAAAAGAAGATTTTTCAGATGATGCGGAATGTACCAGAAAAATTATAGAAAAGATATACCAGCATAAAGAAGCATTTGAACTGCTGCTGATGAAAGCACAGGGCTCAAAGCTGGAAGGTGTTCTGGATGGATTTGTGGAGATTACAGAACAGCATTACCGCCATCTGGCAGATGAGACGAGCAGACAGCTTAAGACCAGAAGAATCGGAGATAAAATGATTCACTGGATGTCCCATATGCAGATTGATACGTTTGTCTATATGGTGGAACATATAGAGACGGCAGAAGAAGCATTTGAGTATATGGAGACGGTAGTAAGCTATATGATAAACGGCTGGTATGGGATGTTTCAGGATGCAGTATCAGAACATGAAAAACAATAATAAAATGAATCAGACCACCGCTTTTATGTATGGAGCACATAGGGCGGTGGAAAAAAATAACAAAAACATAACATTGTTACGTTAAAACAATAAAGCAAAAGCGTTAATTTATAAAAAATTATTGCAAATAAATATTTCTTGAAAAAGAAGAAATATGGCAATCCAAAAATAAGGCAGGCAAAAGGGAGGAACATCTATGTATCTGCAGGTAAAAGATCTAAAGAAAAGTTATGGAGAGGGAGGCAGTTATATCCAGGTATTAAAGGGAATTACAACCGGAGTAAAACAGGGGCAGATGTGTGTTATCCAGGGAACCAGCGGCTCAGGAAAGTCTACATTTTTAAATTGTATCGGAGGGCTTGATTTAATGGATTCCGGTTCGATCAAAGTGGATGGAAAAGAGATTGCAGGATTAGACATGGATGCACTTGCTGATTACCGCAGGGATAATCTGGGATTTATTTTCCAGTTTTACAATCTGGTACCAAATATAATGTGGTGTTTTCAGATCATGCACTTTCCATTCCATCCGGCAGACTATATGGAACCACCGCCCGCGAACAGATTGAAAAAAGTTCTTCCGTCTTTATTTCAATGATGATGCCGATGATAGTTATGATGGTTGTATTATCTGCAATTATTTTTGCTGTAGTTATGTATCTGATGATGAAAGTTATGATCGATCGTTCCGCATTTGGTATATCGCTGATGAAAATATTTGGATACCGGACAAAAGAAGTGAAAAAATTATATCTGGATGGAAATTTCTTTGTTGTTGCGATTGGAGCTGCGGTCTGTATCCAGGCATCGAAAGTCCTGATGGATGCGATCTATCCGATGTTGGTATCAAACGTGGCATGCGGGATGAACCTGACATTTTCATGGCAGCTATATACTGGAATTTATGTCGCAATTATGGTATTATATGAAATCATAAACAGGCTGTTGCTTCGCAGGATCAGGCTGGTACTTCCGGCAGAGGTTTTGAAGAACCGTGAATAAGAAAACCCATAACTGCATGGAATAAATTGGTAGATGATAAAATTTATCAATAGGTAATTTGTGGTTGAAAAATGAAAAAAGCGGGTATATAATCGTTAAAATGTCATAGAGAGGGCAGTTGATTTTGCAGAAAGTAATTGGATTCTGACCGAAAATGACAGCCAATGCAAATAATTTAATCCACAGGAGGTACGAAAGATGTTAGATTGTTTAAAAGCAATTAACTGGAAAAAAACAGGTATTTTTGCAGCAGGAGTATTATTTGGAACCGCAGGTGTCAAAGTTCTCTCAAGTAAAGATGCAAAGAAAGTTTATACAAACTGTACAGCAGCAGTTCTGCGTGCAAAAGAATGCGTGATGAACACAGTTACAACTGTTCAGGAAAATGCCGGTGATATCTACGAGGAGGCTAAGAGCATCAATGAGGAGCGTGCCGCAGCAGCTGAGGCAGCAGCTTTCGCAGATGAAGCAGCAGAAGCAGAGGATGGCGCAGCAGAAACTGAGGCAGCGAAAGAAGACTAAGATAAAAAGCCGTGGCTTTACTTATACCGCGACAGAAAGCACCGGAAAAGTTCTCTGGTGCTTTCCTTTACTTATGGATCAGTAAAAAGTTTTGCGGTATCAGGAGAGCCTGGAAATGGAGTGAGAAAAATGAAGTTTGTCATCAAACATGAGATCAAAGGGCGTATGCGTATCCATGTGTCTCAGTACCGGATGAGTTATGAGCAGGCAGATACGCTCCTTTATTTTTTACATAGCAACAAATATGTGACGTTTGCAAAAGTCTATGAACGTACCGGAGATGCGGTAATCTCTTACATTGGAGATCGTGCAGAGATGATCCGCACATTGCAGCAGTTTTCCTATGAAACAGTGGATGTTCCGGCAGGTGTGATTGAAAATTCCGGTCGTGAACTGAACGCAAAATATCAGGAAAAGCTGATCGAGAAAATTGTCTGCCGTTATGCGAGCAAGATGTTTCTGCCATATCCGATCCGGGCATGTGTTACAACGTTTAAATCCGTGAAATATATTTGGAAAGGTTTGCAGTGTCTGTGTCACCGCAAGATTGAGGTGCCGGTACTGGATGCAACAGCGATCGGGGTATCCATTTTCAGAAATGATATTGAGACAGCCGGTTCTGTCATGTTTTTGCTTGGCATTGGAGAGCTGTTAGAGGAGTGGACACATAAGAAATCTGTGGACGATCTGGCACGTACGATGTCCTTAAATGTAGGCAAAGTATGGTTAAAGCGTGAAGATCAGGAGGTACTTGTCACAACTTCCGAAATCCGTCCGGGAGATGAAGTGGTTGTCCATATGGGAAATGTCATTCCATTTGACGGAGTGGTAAGTGATGGAGAAGCAATGGTCAATCAGGCATCTTTGACCGGAGAGTCTGTTCCAGTCAGAAGAGTCAGAGAAAACTCTGTTTACGCCGGAACGGTGGTAGAGGAAGGAGAACTCACTGTTCTTGTAAAAGAAGTCGGTGGTTCCAGCCGGTTCGAGAAGATTGTTACCATGATCGAGGAGTCCGAGAAATTAAAATCGGCACTGGAAGGAAAAGCAGAGCATTTAGCAGACAAACTGGTACCATATTCATTGGGAGGTACGGCATTAACGTATCTTTTGACAAGAAATGTGAATAAGGCGATATCGGTACTGATGGTTGATTTCTCCTGCGCATTAAAACTTGCAATGCCGATATCGGTACTTTCCGCGATTCGTGAGGCAAGTCTTTATCATGTGACCGTCAAGGGTGGAAAATACTTAGAGGCTGTTGCGGATGCGGACACGATTGTTTTTGACAAGACAGGAACACTCACAAAAGCGAAACCGACCGTTGTGGATGTGGTATCATTTAACGGTGCAGAAACGGATGAGTTACTGCGCATTGCAGCATGCTTAGAGGAACATTTTCCACATTCCATGGCAAAGGCAGTTGTGGATGCTGCACAGCAGAAGCATCTGTTGCATGAGGAGATGCATACCAAAGTGGAATATATTGTTGCACACGGTATCTCCACAACAATCGATGGAAAACGTGCGGTCATCGGAAGCAGTCACTTCGTATTTGAAGATGAGAACTGTATCATTCCGGAAGGAAAACAGGAATTGTTTGATTCACTTCCAAAAGAATATTCGCACCTTTATCTTGCCATTGAAGGAAAGCTTGCCGGTGTGATCTGCATTGAAGATCCGCTTCGCGAGGAGGCAGAGGCAGTTGTCAATTCGTTAAAACGTGCCGGAATCACGAAAGTTGTTATGATGACAGGAGACAGTGAGCGTACGGCGGCAGCCATTGCAAAACGTGTCGGAGTAGATGAGTATTATTCTGAAGTATTGCCGGAGGATAAAGCCGGATTTATTGAGAAAGAAAAAGCAGCAGGAAGAAAAGTTATCATGATCGGTGATGGAATCAACGATTCCCCGGCACTTTCTGCAGCGAATGTTGGTATCGCAATCAGTGACGGCGCTGAGATTGCCAGAGAGATTGCAGATATTACGGTGGGCTCAGATGATCTTTACCAGATCGTAACGTTAAAACTGCTGTCAGACAGTCTGATGAAACGGATCCGTGGCAATTACCGTTTTATCGTTAGTTTTAATTTAGGGCTGATCTTATGTGGTGTTGCCGGAATTTTACAGCCGACCACATCAGCATTACTGCATAATACATCAACACTTTTGATCAGTTTAAAGAGTATGCAGAATCTGCTGGATTAGAAAACAAAACAGACAGGAGTGCGCTCCGGTGTCACACAAATGTGATGCCGGGGCGTTTTTTTTGATTCATAGGAAGAATCGCAAGCAACTTTTTATCCTGAAAATAAATGAAAACAGGTTTACAAGGCGTGGGAAAAAGAATAAAATTAATCGGATAAAAAGAAAATAGGAAAGATGAATTTGATGTTTCAGGATTAAAATGGAGGCTTACAATGGAAAAGCAAAATGATCATAAGAAGTTTTCAAAGAAAATAGGGGCGTTGTCTGCGGGAATCATTGTGATCCTGGCAATCGTACTGTTTGCAGGGATAAAGAATGGCTTCTTTTTAAGAAAAGGCGATAAGATTTTATATGCAGCGTATCATACGATCAAGGATCAGCCGGGAACTGCAGATGATGTAAAGGATGAAGATTATACTGTTTCGGTAGACGGACAATGGAAAGAACAGAAAATACAGGCAGAGTATGCATCCGCTTCCGATCAGAAACAGTTAAAGGGAACGATAGATTTAGATAAGCTGCCGGATCTGGAATTTGTAATGACACTGGATGAAAAAGAGCTGAAAACACAGCTTCCGTCACTGAGTCAGAAAGTATTTACCTACGATTATAAGGACAACGGAAAAAGTGGATATCTTGCGAAAAAGATCGGTTCGGAAAAGTTAGAACGTTTCGATATCATTCTGGAAGAACTATATGGTGGAAATGAGCAGAAAACAGTCGGAAAAGATATATTAAAAGAGGCACGGAAAGAATTCAACAAACTGAAAATGAATAAAACGGAAAAAAAAGAATTTGAAATTGATGGTCAAAAAAGAAACTGTGCGGGGTATCAGTTTACGATCAGCAAGGATAATGCCCAAATTGTATTAGAGGCAGCGGAAAAGGTCTTGAAGAAAAATTACGGGGATGGGACAAAAATATCTGCGGATCCGATAGGAAAAGTATTTATGGCATTTTATGATAAAATATCTGCGGTCGGGGAGATGGAATGCAGTGTATATTTATATCAGAACAAACTGGCGGCTGTTTCTGTAAGTTATGAGGATGATGAAAATGCAAAGAATATAAAGGTTCTGTTTCTAGGAGGTGATTTCCGGACACAGAATATGGAAATTTCATTTTTGATAGATGAGAAAACAACGACGATTCAGACCAATATTACCGGAAACCTTGCAGCGAAGGAAGGAACACTCACGTTTGAATCGGATGACACTGACAGTCTGAGTGGCAGAATCTCCGTAAAAAAAGGCTGCCAGATGTCTGAACTGACGGGAGAGGAATGTGATCTTATGAAATTAAATGGTTTTGAGTTGTTAGAACTGTTTGGAGAGTTTGCGGGTTTTGGGTTTTAAATCTATATTCCGGATTCTATGAGAAAATTTAGGATCTCTCTTTCATAGGAATCGAAATCGGACATTGCATTGACTGCATGCTGGGAGTTTGGAATGATCAGCTTTTTCTTCCTGGATGCACATGCAGCATATAGTTCGTCACACATTTTAGTGGGAACAATAGAATCCTTTTCACCGTGAATAAAAAGAATTGGAATCTGCGCTTGTTTTACGGCAGATAGTGCAGTTAATTCACTGAGATTGAAATGTCCGAAAACAAGTGCACCAAAATAAAGTAGGGCATAACAGATGGAAACCGGCAGATGGAAAGAGCGGATGGTTTCTTTGATGATTTCTGCAGGGGCAGTATATCCGCAGTCGCAGATCAATGCTATCGTGGAAGATGGCAGAGAGAGAGCAGAGGCCATCATGACAGAAGCGGAACCCATAGACACGCCGGATAAGATCAGTTTTTTCCCTGGAAAGCGTTTTGCGGCGTAATCAGTCCAGCTTTTGACATCTCTACATTCCCGGATGCCAAAAGTAATGATCTGTCCGGCACTTTTTCCATGGCTGCGTTCGTCGACAACAAGAAGATTGATATGATTTTTTTTACATAGGCGAAAAGAACCCAGACCGTCCCAGAGAAAAGTCCCGTGATATCCGTGAAAAAAGAGCATGAGCGGTGCATCCGGGCAAAAAAGATAAAGACGGCCACAGAGAGAAATCCCATCCTGTGATGAAATAGAAACTTCTTCATATGGAGTTTGTTCCATTTCCAGGAGAAGAGGGAACATAGCGTTTTTATAAGGAGCATAGAGCATGTCGTCCGGTATCTGGTGCGGATCGACATGCTTTTTTGGCGGGTAATAAAAGACACCGCGGTATAGCAGATAGGAAGTGAAAAATAAAAGAAATATCAGAATAAAACACGCTGTTAAAATGTAGATCATGATCTACCCTCCTTACTCTTTGCCTTGTCTAAGTACATGGCGGCATCTGCTTTTTGTACAAGTGAACGGATATCGGATCCACATCCTTCCGCAGACCCCACTGCATGTCCAAAGCTATCATTGATCTTTTTTAAGTTATTCAAATCCCAGAAAGCGACGGCAATACGGTCTATGGACGGATAATAATTGATAGCCATATCTTCGTATTTATTCTTATTATAAAGTTTTGTGCGTGCATCCATATCTTTACGATAGGTAAGTTCTGCAATCCTGAGGGCATCGTTGTGACTGCTGATGATGGTATATTGAAGCATGATTGTAAAAATCAAAAGAATCAGTGTGCGCGGCAAAACCTCAAAGACAGCAATGATAAATACAGGGTTTTCATTAAAAGGTATCTGCAGATAAGGACCGGTCATGGTCTGCAGATACCAGTTTCTTGTATGTGTGCTTTCTAAGAGAAGATTCAGATCACACAGCCCGTAATAAAATCCCACATAGGAACTGATAAACATGGTAATTGTATTAAAAATAAAAGAAAACCAGAGCGCCTGACGCTTCCGGTACTGGATTGCAAATAACAGTGGCATGATGAAAATTAAAACCGCATGATAGGTAAGTAATGCAGTGATGATCGAGCAGATGATACTGATCAATGCCAGAAATAAATATTTGATCCAGGGACGTGAGAGATCAGACTTTTTGTAGATAATAGCAGGAGGAATGAGTAAAAGTATTGTAAATCCGAGAGAGAGGCTGATCAAAAATTTACTGATCAGAAAGAAATTTATCATGGTTAAGAACCAGACCAGCAGTAGCGTCAGGAAAAACCAGCAGAATCCCATCATAGTCCGCTTGTTTGATTTTATTTCCTGGTTGTGTAATTCAGTGTCGTAAAGGTTTGAAAATGTATTCATACGAGTTCCTTCTTAATCGTTTGTAAAAATTATCATTGTCGGGCAGACAATTAGATTTATTATAACATGGAAGGGGGATTTTCTCAATAAGAGCTAAAAAACTTGCTGTGTTTCTCAATAAAAACAAGTGAAGTACTTGAATTTCCATACAGATAATATATAATGTCTAAGATGGTTAAAAAGTTAACAAAGATAAGATGAGCGAGGTAAAACACGATGTATGCAGATGAAAATGTGATTAAAATCAAACACGATGTACTCTACACAGTCGCAAAGCTTGCATTTGAAGGCAGGCTTGAGGAAGAAAGAGACCACATCGCAACAGAACTCATTCCAGGTCCGACACCGCAGTTTCGCTGTTGTATTTATAAAGAGAGGGAGATCATCCGTCAGAGAGTCCGTTTAGCAGAGGGCAAGGCACCGGGTGCAGAGGATGATGGAAATGTGATCCAGGTTATCAGTTCCGCATGTGAGGATTGCCCGATTTCCAGTTATACAGTAACAGAAAACTGTCAGAATTGTCTTGGAAAAGCATGTGTCAATGCATGTAAATTTGGCGCAATTGAGCCGGGAAGAGACCGCTCCCATATTGATCCTTCCAAATGTAAAGAGTGTGGAAGATGTGCACAGGCATGTCCTTACAATGCAATCGCACATTTAAAGAGACCATGTAAATTCAGCTGTCCGGTTAATGCGATTACATACAATGAGTATGGCATTTCCGTGATCGACAAAGAAAAATGTATCCGCTGCGGTAAATGTATCCACAGCTGTCCGTTTGGAGCAATCGCATCCAAAACATTTATTGTACCGGTTATCGAGGCTTTAAAAGCAGGTAAGCATGTATATGCAATGGCAGCTCCGGCAACAGAAGGTCAGTTTGGTGTTGATATCACCATGGCAAGCTGGAAGAAAGCCATGAAAGAGATGGGATTTACAGATTTCTATGATGTAGGTCTTGGCGGAGATATGACGGCAGCTTATGAGGCAGAAGAGTGGGCAGAGGCTTATAAAGAGGGAAATAAGAAAGTTACTTCCTGTTGTCCTGCTTTCGTAAACATGGTACGTTTACATTATCCGGAATTAGCAGAATGTGTATCTACGACCGTTTCTCCAATGTGTGCGATCTCACGTCTGATCAAAGCAAAAGATCCGGAAGCAATCACTGTATTTATCGGACCTTGTGTTGCCAAGAAGTCTGAAGTGGCAGATCAGAAGATCGAGGGAAATGCAGATTATGTATTAACATACAGCGAAATCCGTGCGATGATGAAAGCAAAAGGTGTTGAATTACAGCCATGTGCAAATGATGACCAGACAGCATCTACATTTGGTAAACGTTTCGCAAACTCAGGCGGTGTAACAGCAGCCGTGCTTGAAAGTTTAAAAGAATCCAACGATGAAATTGCAGCGACTGTATGCAAAGCAAACGGAGCAGCAGAATGTAAGAAAGCATTACTTCTGTTAAAAGCAGCAAGACTGCCGGAAGACTTCATCGAAGGTATGGCATGTGAGGGCGGTTGTGTCGGCGGTCCAAGTGCGTTTAATGATCAGGTATCTTCCAAGAAGAACCGTGATACATTGATCGGACAGGCAGATGACCGTACAATCCATGACAACTTAAAGAATTACGATATGGAAAGCTTTTCCATGCACCGCGAGTAACACGAGCGGAGCATTGCATCGCGAGTAACACGAGCGGTACATTGCATCGCGAGTAGAATGAAAGATTTTTCAGGGACAGGATATTAAATCCTGTCCCTGTTTTTTGTTCATGATAATAGAATGTTCGCGGAGCGTGTATTCTATTATTGACACGGCATATTTTGAAAGGTAAACTGAATTTATTGCAAATGTAAAATATGGGATTTGGCAGAATTGCAATAATAAGAGAGAGGAAATTTACAATGAAAAAAGCAGTTTTTTTTGATATAGATGGTACCTTGTGGGATTTTCAGATGAATATACCGGAAAGTACAAAAGAAGCATTCAAAGAGCTCCGAAAAAATGGACATTACGCATTTTTGTGCAGTGGAAGAAGCAGATCAAATATTAAAAGCCCTGAATTACTTGCGCTGGGATTTGACGGCATTGTGGCGGCATGCGGTACACATATCGAATTTGAGGGAGAAAAGTTATTTGAACTGCTGCTGACGAAGGCACAGATTGAACATATTCTCACAGTGCTGCGGAAGCATCAGATACCGATGGTTCTGGAAGGTCCAAATTATATTTATGTGGATGAAAAGGATTTTAAGGATGATCCGTATGTCATTTATCTGAGGAATGAGCTTGGTGAAAATTTAAAGAATATCACAGGAACCGGGAGTTATGAGGTAAATAAGCTGAGTGCGGAACTTGGAAATGCTGATGCAGAACTTGTCAGGAAGGAATTGGGAACAGAGTTTGATATGATTGTCCATGAGCCGGATGGAATTTTGGAAATCGGACAGGCAGGACATTCAAAGGCGAGCGGCATTGAACGTCTTTGCACGGCACTTGGAATTGCAAAAGAAGATACCTATGCATTCGGGGACAGTGCCAATGATGTGGAGATGCTTGCATTTGTGGCACATGGGATTGCCATGGGAAATGGTACGGATGTGGCAAAGAATGCGGCAGAATTTGTTACCACAGACATCCATGCGGATGGGATTTGGAACGGACTGAAACATTATGGGCTGATCTGAATAAAAGACAGGGGGAAAAATATGGCAAATATCATGGACTATATGGACTGGCGCGGGGATTTATCGTTTGAGGCGGACGAATTTAATGAAGTTGATAATCTGATTTTAGCGCAGCTTGCATATGTTGATTTTGAGGGGATTGTTCCGGCAGGGGAAGATGAACCGGCAGTGACACTTACAGATGCATCCAGACAGTTCTGGAAAAAGAATAATAAAGAAGAAATCTTAGCGAGGGTATCCATGACGAAATCGGCTCCGTTTGTTATGGAAAAAATGGCAAAAACCAAACGGTTTTCAGATGTAAAACTCCGCTGCTATGTCAACGAGATCCGGGATGAAGAACAGTTTCAATTTTCTGCAGTCTGTGTGGAATTGCCGGATGACAGTCTGTATGTGGCATTTCGCGGGACGGACAATACGATTACAGGCTGGAGGGAAGATTTTAATATGGGTTATCTGTCAGAGACACCGGGACAGTTTCGGGCAGTGGAATATTTAAACCGTGCAGTGACAGATAAAAAACAGAGCGTACGTGTCGGCGGACATTCAAAGGGTGGAAATTTTGCCATGTATGCCTCTGTAAAATGTGATCCGCGGATCCAGGATCAGATTTTGAATGTATACAGCAATGATGGACCGGGATTCCGGAGTGATATGGTGGAAAGTGCGGCGTATCAGCGTATATTGCCAAAGCTGCACACAATTCTTCCGGAATCTTCTATTGTTGGAATGCTCTTAGAGCACCAGGAATCGTTTGAAGTCGTAAAGAGTTCAAACAGCGGTATCCAGCAGCACGATGCCATGTCATGGGAGGTGCTCGGAAGAAACTTTGTACATGTTGATAAAGTCGCGGCACAGAGTCTGTTATTAGATGAGACGATGAAATCGTGGATTTACCAGTTAGATGGGGAAGAAAGAGCACAGATCGTAGAGACCGCATTTGATATGATTGAAAAAGTCGGGATCCGTACGGTAGATGATTTTTACCATAGTAAATGGAAGAAAATACAGGAGTTGATGAAGGAGACGAGCAAACTCTCGCCGGAACGCCAGAAACTGTTCTCAAGAGCCTTGAAACTGTTATGGACAGAAGGAAATAAAGCAATGAAGGAAACGGTAAAACAGACCGTAAAACGAACGGTAAAACAGTCTCCGCTGAAAAAATAAAAAAAGTATAAAATCACAGAAAATGAGTGAACTTATAAAAAAACGAGAAAAATAGAGCAAATATAAGAAAATAACAGAATAAATAGATATAAATGGAAATATATTTGGTTGCAGATTCAAATATAAAAATCTATTATATGAACCATAAGTTAGCACTCAAAAGAAATGAGTGCTAATAACTACTCAAAAGAAATAAAACAGATGATCATAAGCAGGAGGTAAGCAACATGAAATTAGTTCCATTAAGCGACAGAGTTGTATTAAAACAGTGTGAGGCAGAGGAGACTACAAAATCAGGTATCATCCTTACAAGCAGTGCACAGGAAAAACCACAGGAGGCAGAGGTTATCGCAGTTGGTCCTGGTGGAATGGTTGATGGAAAAGAAGTTACCATGCAGGTAAAAGCAGGACAGAAGGTAATTTATTCAAAATACGCAGGAACAGAAGTAAAATTAGACGGAGAAGAATACATCATTGTAAAACAGAATGATATTCTTGCAGTCGTAGAGTAAAACATATTTTTATTATTAATAAATTCAGAAAGAGGTAGACAGATATGGCAAAGGAAATTAAATATGGCACAGAAGCAAGAGCAGCATTAGGTGCAGGTGTAGATAAACTGGCAAATACCGTAAGAGTAACATTAGGACCGAAAGGAAGAAACGTAGTACTTGATAAATCCTACGGTGCTCCACTGATCACAAACGATGGTGTTACGATCGCAAAAGAGATCGAATTAGAAGATGCATTCGAGAACATGGGTGCACAGCTTGTAAAAGAAGTTGCAACAAAGACAAATGATGTTGCAGGTGATGGTACCACAACAGCAACTGTTTTAGCACAGGCAATGGTACAGGAAGGTATGAAGAACCTTGAGGCAGGCGCAAATCCGATTATCCTTCGTCGTGGTATGAAGAAAGCAACAGACAAGGCAGTAGAAGCAATCCTTGCAATGTCTTCAAAAGTAAACGGAAAAGATCAGATCGCAAAAGTAGCTGCAATTTCTGCTGGAGATGAGAGCGTTGGTAATATGGTAGCTGATGCGATGGAGAAGGTTTCTAATGATGGTGTTATCACAATCGAGGAATCTAAGACCATGCAGACAGAACTTGACTTAGTAGAAGGTATGCAGTTTGACCGTGGTTATGTATCTGCTTATATGTGCACAGATATGGACAAAATGGAAGCAGTATTAGATGATCCTTATATCCTGATCACAGATAAGAAGATCAGCAACATTCAGGAGATCCTTCCTCTGTTAGAGCAGATCGTACAGAGCGGTGCAAGATTGCTCATCATTGCTGAGGACATCGAGGGTGAGGCACTTACCACATTGATTGTTAACAAACTGCGTGGTACATTTAACGTAGTAGCTGTAAAAGCACCTGGTTATGGTGACAGAAGAAAAGCAATGCTGGAAGATATCGCAATCTTAACAGGTGGTCAGGTAATCAGTTCTGATCTTGGACTTGAGTTAAAAGATACAACCATGGATCAGTTAGGCCGTGCAAAATCAGTCAAAGTTCAGAAAGAGAACACGGTTATCGTTGACGGTGCCGGTGACAAAGATGCAATCGCAAGCAGAGTAAATCAGATCCGTGGACAGATCGAGGAGACAACATCTGAGTTCGATAAAGAAAAATTACAGGAGAGACTTGCAAAATTAGCAGGTGGTGTTGCAGTTATTCGTGTCGGTGCAGCAACTGAGACAGAGATGAAAGAAGCAAAACTTCGTATGGAGGATGCTTTAAATGCAACAAGAGCAGCAGTAGAAGAAGGAATCATCGCCGGAGGCGGTTCTGCATATATCCATGCAACCAAAGCTGTTGCAGAGTTAGCTGATACCTTAGAGGGTGATGAGAAGACTGGTGCAAAGGTTATCTTAAAGGCTCTGGAAGCTCCATTATACTACATTTCTGCAAATGCAGGACTTGAGGGTGCTGTTATCATCAATAAAGTAAAAGAGTCCAAAGACGGTATCGGATTCAATGCAGCAACCGAAGAGTATGTAGATATGGTTGAGAACGGTATCCTTGATCCGGTTAAAGTTACAAGAACAGCATTACAGAATGCAACTTCTGTTGCATCTACACTGCTTACAACAGAGTCTGTTGTTGCAAATATCAAAGAAGATGCTCCGGCAGTTCCAGCAGGTAACCCGGGCATGGGAATGATGTAATTACAGGAAAAATAAAAGGAGGTTTTGGGGGTTCCCAAAACTTCCTTTTTTTGCTTAACGGAGCAGACAGGCAAGCAGTCTGTCGTTGTCCTCCGGGTTCATGATGCAAAGCCGGATGTATTTGTTATCCAGAAATGGAAATGTGGAGCAGTCACGGATCATCATCTTCTCACGGATCGCGCGGTCAAAAAGATCCTGTGAAGTGAGATCGTCTTTTAAAATGCGTACCAGCATAAAATTCCCACTTGGCTCATAAACTTTAAAATCAGGACTCTTCTGGAATGCCCGGTAAATCCGTGCGCGTTCGGAAGAAATCAGTTCTTTTGTGGCTTTGATATAAGCGGTGTCGCAAAACATTGTTTCTCCGGCAACAACGGCGAGGGAATTGATTGTCCACGGGTTCTTTCTTGTGTTGATCGATTTGATCAGGTCGCGGTTGCCTGTGATGGCATAGCCGAGACGAAGCCCCGGTGCTGCGAAAAACTTTGAGGTACCGCGCAGGATGACGATATTGTTGTAATAGTTTGTCAGCGGTACGGCTGAGATCTCTGCCATATTATCTGCAAACTCTACATAAGTTTCGTCCACCATAACATAAATGTCATGTTCCTTGCAGGCATCTAAAATATGGCGCATTTCCGTTCTGGTGATGCAGGATGAAGTAGGGTTGTTCGGGTTGCAGATAACGATCAGGTCAATGCTTTCGTTTAAATGTGAGATGAAATCATCAACATCTAAACGGAAATTGTCTTTCTCACGAAGCGGATAGTAGAGAGTTGTGCCTCCACCAAGCGAAATTTCTCTTTCATATTCAGAATAAGTAGGACCGATGACCATTGCCTTTTTTGGGTGCTCAATCTGTATAAAAAGAGAGATCAGTTCTGTGGAACCGTTGCCCACGATGACGTTTTCGTATTCGGTACCGCAGTATTCTGCAATGCATTTTCGCAGGGATGTATATTCCCTGTCCGGGTATGTCGTGATCACATCAATCTGCTCGGAAAGAGCAGTCCGAAGCAGTGGGGACACACCAAGCGGGTTGACATTTGCAGAAAAACTGACGATATCTTCTTTTTTAATGCCATAGATCTGTTCTATTTTTTCTAAATCACTTCCGTGAAAATGGTCTTTGTGTTTTATCATTGCGAACTCCTCCAAATTAGTTTATAATCTATTATAATGATTGTCATTGAAAAAGCAAGCAATTAAGAGAGAAAAAGCGGGTGTCGATTTGCGAAGACGGATACAACAACTGGCAAGGGGAAAATTCGAACACTTAAAGCCGTCTCTTTCGATTTCTGTGGATAAGATTGACATGACAGCGATGGAAGGTAATGATATTTCGGGAGATTTTGTGATCACAAGTACAAATCATGTGCCGATGCGTGGAATTGTATATTCTTCCAATCCGAGGATGGAATGTCTGACACCGCAGTTTGAAGGGGAAGAAATAAGGATTCGTTACCAATTTCATAGTTATGGTCTGATCGAAGGTGATATTCAAAAGGGAGAGTTCTGTATTGTGGTAGAACAGGGTGAATATAACCTTTCTTTTGTTGTGTCTGTTTCGAAGCTGTATGCGGAATCTTCTGTCGGAAAAATAAAAAATTTATCTGATTTTGCCAGATTATCAGAAAACGACTTTGAAGAGGCTTTTCATCTTTTTTATTCCGGAAAGTTTAAAAATATATTTCATCCGGATGAAAAAAGAGAAATGCTTTTATATGAGGGATTATCAAAAGGAACACCATCCGGACAAAAGGTGGAGGAGTTCCTGATCGGAATCCACAAAAAGAAGCGCACCGTGGTCTCATTAGAGGAAAGCAGTGCAGTATTTTATCAGGTGCACGAAAACAGACTTGAAAATTTCCAGGTAAGCAGGGATCAGCATGGATATCTCGAAATCAGAGTCAGTTCGGACGCAGAATTTTTAGCGCTAAAGAAACCGCGGATTACCGATGAGATGTTTGTGGGAAGCATCTGTGATGTGGAATATTATATCGTGGCAGAAAAAATGCATGCCGGAAAAAATTTTGGAAAGATCCGTCTGGAAATGCCGGGACAGGAACCGTTGATCTATACGGTATGCGCTACATCGAAGCCGGAAAATGAGACAGAGGATGAACCGGTTTTGCTGGATATCCAGAAATCATGCGTAAAATTAATGCAGCTTTATCTGGAATATCGTCTGAAACGGATTGTGACCGGAGTATGGGCGAATCAGTCGGGGGCTATTTTAGACCATCTTTCCGCAGTGTGCGAGGATGAAAAATTTTATGGACTGATGAAAGCACAGACCTTGATCATTAACCGCCAGAGGCAGGAGGCATCCTGGATCTTGGATGATTTTAAAAGAACGTGTGAGGATCATACAAGTCCGGAATGGGGGTATTATCTTTATCTGTGTACATTGATGGAACGGGAACCTTCCTATGTAGACCGGCTGACGGCGGAGGTGGTGCAGATTTTTAAGCTGCATCCGGATAATTCGATGCTGTTCTGGGTGTTATTATTTTTGAAAGAGGAGTATTACCAGAATCCGGCAGAAAGATTAGAAGCAGTCCGGGACTGGATGCGCTATGATAACAGTCCGTTTTTTTACCTTGAGGCATATTATCTGATCTGGCAGGATCCTTATTTATTGACAAGACTTGGAGCATTTGAGGTTCGCATATTATACTGGGCGGCAAGATGGGGTGTCATGACAAGAGATATCGCGATACAGGTGATAAGTCTTGTTTCGGGGAAAAAGGAATATCATCCGTTTTTATACCGTATCTTAGAGGCATGTTATGAAGTGAAACCGGATGATGAGATGCTTGTGGCAGTGTTAGGCTATCTGATCCGCAGTCAGTGCTTTGGGGCAAAATATCACCGCTGGTATGAACTTGGAATTGAACATGAGATCCGTATCACGAGTCTGTATGAAGCGTATCTTTTATCGTTAGATGGAAGAAAATTAGAGCGTGTACCAAAGATGCTGCAGATGTATTTTCAGTATGACAGTGGATTGTCCTGGCAGCAGAAAGCAGTTTTATTTGTTAATATTATTGCTGCAAAAAAGGTGCAGCCGGAGGTATATCAGAAGTATCTGCCAATGATAGAACGGTTTGCGATGGAGCAGCTGGAAGCAGGTCATATAGATGACAATCTGGCTGTGGTTTATGATGAAATGTTTGCGCAGGGCATGATAAATGGCGATATTGCTCATTGGGCATCCGAAATTCTTTTTACACACAAGGTAATCTGTACAGATTCACAGGCGGCAAAGATAGAAGTTTATGAATATGCGCGCAACACTGAATACAACACTGCATGCAATAATGCCGATAATAAAGAAGCCATGATACGGAATGGGGGAGCATACTTTACCGTATATACGAAAGATTACTGCCTGATCATGGAAGATATTTATGGAAATCGTTTCTGTGAGGAACTCGGTTATTATGAAGAACCGTTGATGGATATAGACCGTTGCGTGAAGAAGTGTACAGAACTTGCACAAGGAGAGTTGCCCTATATTCTTTATTCTATGCAGGACAAAATTAGAGAAGGGGTTGAGGATTCGGATTTTCCGGGTGTGTGGACTGTTTTAAAATCACCGCAGGTAAGTGATCGCTTTAAAAGAGAACTTGCAGAACAGGTCATATTATTTTATCGGAAAAGAAAATATGAGGCAGGCTGCCTGACAGGTCTGGATCATAAATTGTTATCAGCAGCTTCGCGTCGTATGCTGATGCAGTACCTGACGGAAGAACATTTGTATGAGACTGCGTATCGGATGGCAGAAGAATGTGGATATGAGCATATGGATACTGCAGCATGTGTCTCTCTATGCAGCTATGCGATTCACACGGCAGCTTTTGAGGAAGATGATTTTCTGCTTGGATTTGCAGAGTCCGTATTTTACAGAGGCACATATAATGATGTGATCCTCATCTATCTGTGTAAATATTATAATGGTGCAACAAAAACCATGGCAGAGATCTGGAAAGCGGCGGGAGCGTTTGATATTGATACGTTTGATCTTGAGGAACGCATTTTAAGCCAGATGCTTTATTCGACTGATTATATTGCAGATGCGGAAGATATCTATGAAAGTTATGTAAAAGGCGGAGGCCGGGAACTGATCTGCATGGCATATTTATCTTATTTTGCAGATGCATGGCTGGTGCGGGATATGGTGGTGCCTGAGTATGTATTTGAACAGATTTATGTGCGGTATAAGGAAGGAAATCTTTTGAATGATGCGTGCAGACTGGGACTGCTGAAATATTTTTCGGAGAAAGAACACTTATCCGATGCAATGTATCAGGCGGCAGACGAATTGTTGGAAGAGTATACGTCTAAAAACTGCTATTTTGCATTTTTCCTACAGTTTGAAAAAAAATTGCGCCTAAAGTATCATCTGTATGATAAAGCTTTTGTGGAATATCATACAGATCCGGGACAAAAAATTATGATTCATTTTAGTCTGGATGGAGAGCATTATGAGCAGGCATTGTTAAATGAGGTATATGATGGTGTCTTTGTCAAAGAATTTATTTTATTTTTTGGTGAATCCGTACTTTATTATATGACAGAACAGGAAAAGGCAGAGGAGAAGATCACAGAAAGTGCCTGCTTAAATTGCAGAAGTGTGCCAGACGAAGAATGCCATGGGCGGTATGAGATGTTAAATGATATGCTGATGCATCATGCGATGGGAGAACGTGATGCGCAAAAGAGAGAAATGAAACAATATTATGGAATGCAGATGGTTACAAATGAGGTATTTCGTATTTTATAAGTAAGAGGGAGAAACGTGGAAAAAATGCCGTATTATCTGGGCATTGATCTTGACAATGACAATGCAGTGATCAGTTATTTCCAATTGAATATGAAAGAACCTGAGACGGTCAGTACAGTGGCGGGCAGTGAGGTGTACCAGATTCCTCTGGTGCTTGCCAAAAAACATGGGATTGGCCAATGGTTTATCGGAGAGGAAGCGAAACGTCTTGCACTTATGCAGGGTGAGGAGGCGGTATCTAGTCTGCTGCATGCAGCACTTGCAAAACAGGAAGTTTTTGTGGAGGGGGAAGCGTATAAAGTGGAGGAACTGCTGGCACTTTACATAAAAAAGCTGATATATCTGGCGGGAAAACTGGGGAATCCTGTTACACCGGATTTTTTGGTTATCACGCTTGAACAGCTGTCAAGGGAGGTGACGGAACTCTTTATTCAGGTGGCAAAAAGACTTGGAATATCAGAGGAAAAGCTGACTCTTATTGACAGAAGAGAGAGTTTTTATTATTTTGCATTCAGTCAGCAAAAAGAATTATGGCTGCATGATGTGTGCCTGTTTGATAATCGGGGAGATAAAGTCTGGTGCAGGAGACTAGAAAGGGATCAAAGAACCATACCCCAGCTTGTCACGATCAGCGAGGAACAGCGGAATATAGATAGAGCCAATAAAGATACCGGTTTTTTTAAAATTGTATCGGAAGTGATGACGGGGCATATTGTTTCCGCAGTATACCTGACAGGCGATGGGTTTGATGGTGAATGGATGAAAGAGTCGCTTTCTTTCTTATGTAAAGGGCGCAGGGTTTTTATGGGAAAAAATCTTTATTCCAAGGGCGCCTGTTATGCGGCGGCAAGAAAGTGTGTGACGGCAGAAAACAGCTGGCAATTTGTCTATATGGGCGACAATGAAATGAAAGTAAATGTAAGCCTGAAAGTACAGAGACAGGGGAAGACAGAGCTTTTTACACTGATCAATGCGGGAGACAACTGGTACGAGACGGTTGGAGAATGTGAAGTATTGCTGGATGGATCAAACGAAATTGATTTCTGGCTTCAGCTGCCAAACAGCAAGGAAGCAAAGATTGAAAAACTTACACTGGCAGATCTTCCCGAAAGACCTCCGCGCACGACGCGTCTTCGCATCAAAGCGCAGCCGGTTTCAGACATGGAAGTAAAAATCAGGATCAAAGACCTTGGTTTTGGAGAGATATTTAAAAGTTCTGATAAAACGTGGGAATATATGATGTCACTGGAAACAGAGCAGTAGGCGAAAGAAAGGCAGGAGAGACGAATGGGCGAATTGATCATATGCAACCAGCAGTTAGCAGCGATGCCCTATTATATCGATAATGTGTCGTTAAATGTTTATTCGCTGGACGAACTATGTTATTATATCAAAAATAATACCTGTCTTTTGGATGCAGATTTTATGGATGATGAATTGTGTGACTGGGTGGAAAACGAGCTGCATATGCCAGAAACGGCACAGAATCTTAGAAATATCAAGGCTGGTGGAGGGGTTTTATCGGAATTTACCGGCTGCCTGATGTCTGCATGCGGTTATTGTACACCGGAGGAACAAAAGCAGATCAGGAACACACTTCAGGAAATGGAACACAAGTCAGCATTTGAATGCGGGAAAATCAAAGCTGACCGTTATCTTGAAAATCAAAAATATATCAACAGTATCGTGGAGTACAGAAAACTGCTGCAGTCGAAAGAAAATGAAATGCCGCAGATGATCGGTGCGGTATGGCACAATCTGGGTACTGCATATGCAAGGCTGTTTTTGTTTGAGCAGGCAGCGGACTGTTATACAAGAGCATACGAAAAAAATGGTAATAGGGAGTCGTTGAAAGAGTGCCTGATGGCATACCGTTGTAATCACGATGATCGTGCATTTGAACACAGAGCGGAATATTTTAAAGTTACAGCGGAGGAAACAAAAAAGATTGCGGATGAATTGAGCAGCTGCAGTAGAAGTGATGCAATATGTCAGTTTGAGGCAAAGCTTGATGAGTGGGATCCCGGAAATGAAAACTTGTGGGAGATACAGCTTGAGGAATGGAAAAAACAGTACAGGAAGGATTGTATGGTATAAATGAAATTTTTTGACAGATGGAAAAAACGCAGTTTTGAAGAGAAAATGGATGATCTGAACCAGACTGTGCTGACGGAAAACAACATAAAAGATCCAAAACAGGTGGAACAGTATGCTGTGGAACGGTTAGAGCAGATGATTGATATCACAAAGGAAATTGAGGAAGAAAAGTCAGAGTACCGCACGGTCACATCTTATCTGAATGATGTTCAGAAATTAGAAGATCTTCCAGATCCTGAAAAGAAAAAAATTGCAGATGTGGCACAAAATGTTGTGCAGTTAAACAGTGCAAGAAACGTGTTCCTGAATTCCGAAAAAAAACTGACAGATGCGCAGTTTGCACAGCTTGAACAGGAAGAAAAAACCATGCCGGAAGCGATCAAACGTCTCAGCTCAAATGAACTCTATCAGGATACGATAAAAAAAGATATGAAGTACCTTGAACGGGAAAAATCAAGATGGCTTTTACACCGCGAATATCTGATGCACCAGCAGAAGAGTTTAAAGAATTTATTATATATCATTCTTGCGATTGTGGCTGCAGTGGCAGTTACACTTATCACGTTACAGATCGGATTTAAGGTAGATACTTATTATGCCTGGATGATACTTATTTTAGCAACTGCAGTGGCAGTGTGTGCGGATTATTTAAAAATGCTGCACAATGATTCGGAGATAAAACTGGCGGAACGGAGCGCAAACAAGGCGATTCTTTTACTTAATAAGGTAAAATTTAAATACGTCAATATTACGAATGCAATTGATTATGCCTGTGAAAAGTATCATGTAAGAAGAGCCTCAGAATTGAATCAGCTGTGGCAGTATTATATGGATGCGGTGCGGGAACGTGAAAAATATCAGCGCACGAATGAAGAACTTGAATATTTTAATGGCAGACTGGTACGGGCATTGAATCAGTATCAGTTATATGATGCACAGGTCTGGATCACGCAGGCAGCGGCATTGATTGATCCAAAGGAAATGGTTGAAGTCAAGCACGGACTGATCCTGCGCAGACAGAAATTAAGAGACAGGATTGAATATAACGTTGAAGAAATGAAAAAACAAAGGGAAGAAGCATTAAAACTTTCATCAAAGGCTGGAAGTATGAAACCGCAGATTGATGAGGTCATTCATGCGATTGATCGTTTGATGGAGACTATGTAGATCTTTATTCATGGCGGCAGGACTGTCTGTAAAATGTGTGATCTGTATTTTACAAAGGATTTAAGTATGAAATACTGCGTGCAACAAGCAAAAAAAGGCGGTTGCACGCAGTATTTGTTTGGTCAGCTATTTATGAATGAACTATTGTTTGCCGCACCCCGGATCAAATTCCGGATTGCACATATAAAAGTTTTTGCTGTCGAGTTCTTCCTGAACCAGACGGAGTCCTTCACCGAAACGCTGGAAATGAACGATTTCGCGCTGACGCAGGAAACGGATCGGTTCACAGACTTCCGGATCTTTTACCAGACGTAAGATGTTATCATAGGTAGAGCGTGCTTTCTGCTCGGCAGCCATATCCTCAAAAAGATCCGTAATGGCATCACCCTTGCTCTGAAACTCACAGGCGTTAAACGGAATACCGCCTGCTGACTGCGGCCAGATTCCGGCAGTGTGGTCAACATAGTAAGGAGCAAAACCGGCAGCTTCGAGTTCTTCGGCACTTAAGCCTTTGGTAAGCTGGCGGACAATGGCGGCGATCATTTCGAGGTGGGCCAATTCATAGGTACAGATATGTTGGATATGGCTATTTATATTGGATTTCCAGGGAGAAAACATTCTCTATGTATCGCCCGATCCCTGCTTTTGACTCCATATTATTATAATATAAAATTTTGTCAACACAGGATTTTAAGAACCGGTTCTTTTCGGCTGCCGACAGCTCCGGATCATTCAGGGCATGGAGGCAGTCCTTAAAACGTCTTATCTTTTCCTCGTAATCAATAATGTCGGCTTTTTTTGCCCTGGCGTCCTCTAATGCAATGATCGTGGATGCGATATCCTGCTGTGTTTTGACATTTCGCACTAAAAACTCCTCTTTGGAATAGATCCCGTCCTCGTAAGCATCTTTTTGCCGGGCGTCTTTTTCATTCAGTTTTTTCAGTTTGTTTTCCAGATTGATCACGATTGTTTTGCTGATCGCCTGCGTCCTGCCGTCATCCGATTTCTGCGCCAATTCAAAGTCATTCAGAGTATCTTCCATGGAAGAGATAAAACGCCTTAAAAAGGCAGAATAGAGCACGGATTTGGTATGACAGTAAGCCTGATGGTTGCAGAGCATCATCTGAGAGACAGAATTGTGATTTTTGTAGATTTTAAGGGACATGGCATGACCACAAGTGCCACAGTAGAGCAGACCGGCAAACGGATTGCAGAGCTCTTTGTTCCTGCGCAGGCTCGGATTGGTCCCACGTCTTGCCATGCAGGCATCGTATAATTCCTGGGTGATGATAGGCTCATGTAGCCCCTTATAATATTTTGCCTCAGAGTTTTGCGGGCGCGCCTTTGCCAACTGACCTTCATTAATGTATTTTACAACCTTCCGGTTGTTCCACCGGACCATGCCAAGATAGAGCGGGTTGCATAAGATCGAGCTGATGATCGCCGGTGTCCAGTGGGCCGCCTTTTTTGGCTTAATGTGCATGGCATCCAGTTTATGTGCGATATTCGTAAAGCCGATGCCGCCCGGTGTGTAAGCGTAAAGTTCATGGATCAATTTTACTGTATCAGCTTCCTCCGGGATGATCTCTAATGTGTGGCAGGTAACGCCATCTTTTTTGATAACTGTTTTCTTATAGCCGTATGGATTTACAGAGCCGATATAATTTCCTTTGGCAACAGACGCCTCTCGTCCACGCCTTAAGATGCGCTTGGTGTATTCCAGGTAGTCATTGCCCCTGGTGATCTCCATCTCAAAAAACTTGCGTTCATATTCTTCCTGCAGGTTGAAAGAGTGCGTGAGAGTGAGAACCGTTGTATTTGTATACCGGAGGATATTGATCAGCCTGCCGCAGTCCTCAAGATCACCACGGGACAAACGCTGCGGCTCCACGACAAGGACAGCTTTAAACTGTTCGGACTCGATCATTTTCAGCAGATTTTTCATCTGTGGCCTGGAATCGATCGTCTCGCCGGAGACGACCTCGCGGAAGATATTTTTCTCCGGGATCGGAGAGCGGAAGTGTGTGGAGGCATATTGCTGGATCATCTCCTCGTGCTTGCGGAGAACTTCCTCCACGGACATATCCGGGCTGTCGGACCGGGACTTGCGGAGATAGACTAAGACTTCATTTACAGTGAATGATTCGGTGTTTGGCATAAGGTATCACTCCTTTGTGAAAATGTATGTAAAAAAGAGTACAAAAATAACAGCCAGCGGGGAACGGGTGTTCCGCTTGCGTTTGGCTGCTCCGAATGATACAATGTGCTTGTCTAGGGCTTTCGTATCATTCGAGAGCGTTACCGTCCTGCTTTAGAGTGGGGCGGTTTTTTATTTATTTTAATAATTCTGCAATATTTATATTCAAATCACCGTAAATTCCTACGGTGATATCTTGTTGAAATGGAAGGATCATAGGTGCGGCATCTTCTTCATAGCGGTAAATAGTCGTACGCTGTTTTTCAGGATCAACAATCCAGTATTCACGGACTCCGGCATCGGAATATAAAGCATTTTTGGTAGTATAATCCATTTTCCGGCTGGATGGTGATACGATTTCGATAATAAAGTCTGGCGCACCATTGCATCCGCGATCATCAATCTTTGATTTGTCGCAAATAACACTGATATCCGGTTCAACGTATATTTTATCATCTGCATCCAAATTAACTGCAAATGGGGCAGGAACAACTTCACAGGCACCATTGTTGCGGTCGATATAATCAGCTATTCTTCTGGAAAGAGAGAGTGACAGCTTTTGATGTAAAAAACTTGGTGCCGCTAAAGCATAAAGCTGGCCATTGATTAATTCTGCACGTTTGTCATCTGGAAGATTCCAGTAGTCTTTTGAGGTGTAAGTGTTTTCTTTTGGTAATGGCATAGCGTGTACCTCCTTTTAATAAAGTGTGAGAGATGTTTTTTATCTACAACTTTTTTTGTATATATTTAATTCACTAATTATATTATTGTATGTGTCAGAAAACTCAAACTCGTCATGATATTCAGATAGATGAAGAATAAATTTATCAATTCTATTTTTCTTTCCGTTTACCGTTTTTAATGCGTCAATTTTTTTTAATTCTTTATCATAAGCAGCTTGTAGAACTTTGTCAGCACGTCCTTTTAATAAAATTATATCTTGAGAAGTAACAGGAATATTTATAATTATTCCCGATTGCTTTGCCTGCTCAAGTGTCAGAATGGTTTGCATGGCAAGTTCATATCTTGAAAAAAATGTATCGAGATTGCATGTACTATTTAATATATGTATACAGTCATTCAGTATGCGGATATCATCTTGAAGCTGCATTGTGGAATAGGCTTGATGCATATTCGTTTTGAATTCGTTCGAGACGGTTGGCACTACAACAGAGGTTTTTAGTCTTCCATTAGATGCTTGGAATGAAGTAGGCTGATACCTTGGTTCATTCTGTGTGCGTGTTGAGCAAGTTGCTACGGATTGATTAGCTTGATATGGAGTTGTATTGTGAATATTGTTTATATTTCTATTGACTGTTGAATCAGTATTTGATTTTTGTTTATTAAAAGTAATTTTTATTAATAGTATTCCGACTATAGCAAAAATGACAGTCAAAAGGAGACAGAGAACAATTGGAACTGATGTATCTGTAAAACAAATTAAAATGCCACCAATAGAAGCCAATAAAAAATAGATTCCCCAAAACCCACAAATAATTCTTAATATAATAGAAAAAACTTTTTTCATAAATATTTTCCTTTTGATATTGTAATTTTTTAGTTATATCAATTCCATAACCCCAATATTAGGCTGGAAAAATATAACATAGTTATCAACCTGTGTACATACACCGTATTTATTTGTGTAGTATGTTAGGCTGTCATTTAAAAAATCTTCGGTAACTCCGAGATATTCCGCTGTTTCAAACAGGTTTTGACAGTTGTGTAAATATGCATCGATGATACCACGCAGACCGACCTGGTTGTTGTATGCCCAGATTCTACCGCGTAATTCCTGCTTGCGGTTTTCGGCACTTGACTGGTCAATGATATCGCCGACAGCAGTATAGTGGTGTCCAAGCTCCTCAGCAAGGACACATGCTTTTTCAGTAGAATTTTTAAGATTTTTGCTTAATGCGATTGTATTATTGCAATACAGACCACTGATCCGATTGCTTTTAAAAGAATGATTATCTATAATTTCTATACCATCCTTGCAGGCCTCGTCTTGCAGTTCTTCATATGTATTCAATTAAAACACCTCCCGCTCCAGTATATACTTATATGTGTACAGGAATCTGGACAGCTATTTCCTTTTGGTCTTTACAAATTCGGCAAATGCTTTTATTTCGTCAAGTTCTTCCTCAGTGTATTCGTCGCCATCGAAGTGGGCGGCGATGGTTAATGGTTCTTCATTTACGTCATCAGAAAATAAATAAGATGTGGTTGTATTTAACGCTTTTGCAAATGCAGAAATCTTGCTTTGTGGTAAATCAACCTTTCCAGCTTCTACTTTTGCAATAGCTGTTTTATCTTTATATCCTACGAGCGTGGCAAGTTCTGATTGAGATAATTTTTTAACTTCACGCAAACTTTTTATTTTTAATCCCATGCTTTCTTGCGTTGTCATATTGCTCACCAACCTTTCTAATACGGATAATAACATAGAAATGAATTTTATTCAACATTTTTATAAAAAATAGTTGACAGATATTCAACTGTGATGTATTATGATTGCAGGTTGAATGATATTCAACTTGAAAGGAGGTAAAGATTTGACAGATAGCAAAAAATTGAGTGATGAAATCTCTGATTCTGGAATAACCATTACTGCAATAGCAAGAAAGATCGGGATTACAAGAGAAGGATTTTATAAAAAGCTCAATAATGAAACGGAATTTAAAGCATCAGAAATTTCTGCGCTACAAAAAATTTTGAGATTATCTAATAAGAAACGCGATGAAATTTTTTTTGCAAAAGAAGTTGAACTAAAATCAACTTAGAAATATGAAGGGAGATGAGAAGAGTGAAAGCAGCACAGGAAGTTAATAAATCAGCAATAGAAGAAACGCTCCAAAGCATTGATGGTACTTTGAAGCGTATCGAGGAGTTGCTTAGTAATAAAAGTGATGTCGCAGTTATTACAAGCAGAATTATGGGATACATAACGGATGTCTTGGAGAAAAGCCAAAAGGAATTTTCTAAAGCTAGTCCGAAGTATCATTGGGATTAACAAGGGAGATGGAGGCATGAGACTTTTTGAAACAGATTTCAAACAGAAGTATGTGATCGCAGAAGTTAATGGCAAAGAAGTGATGATATCTTTCTACGACACATTTTGGAAAGGGATACACAACATTTCATTTCGAATTAATGGCGAAGAGAAGCAAATTATGATCAAAAGCACCTATCCGGGATTTGTTCAGAGAATTAAAGAAGCGGTGCTTTTGATCAAAATCGAATTAAAGCACGCGATAGATCGCATAGCCAAGAGCAGCTGACAAAAGTTTGATATACCCTTCTGCTTCTAATGATTTTAAAGCAATTAATTCAGTGCGTTTAACAGATAAATCAGTAGAGTAGGTAAATTGAGATCTACCATGCTCGTCCATATTTTGTTGAAGTCTAAGTAATATTTCGTCTTTTTGCATATGTTTCTCCTTTCATGATACTCGGACGCGGCAACGTCCTGTAAGGAGATTGTACCACAGATGGAGAGGTAAAGAAACTGAAAGCAAAGAGTAACAAAGACAACCAGTACAGCATTAACTAAAGAAGAGGAGGTAATTTTATGGAATATCGCAGAGTGATTCAGGAGTTCCCGAACGGTACGAACATCAATCTGATCCCGATCCTGACGCCGGAAGAGGAAAAAGCAAGGCATCAGCGTTTAAATGATGCGGCTGTGGAGCTGTTGCTGGCACAGGAGAGAGCTCATAAGGAAAAGCAAATGAAAACCGCCACATGAGGTGTGGCTTGGTGGACAAGCAGGAAGGAGGAAGTGTGAGACGTTTATCTAAAATCATCATGGCAACCGGTGGAATCATATCAATGCTTGCCATGTGCTGTCTCGACAGCGACGGAGTGTACATGTACTACGCCGGAGCAGTCTGTATCCTTGGTGGATTTATCGCCGGAGCTGGATATGGGTTGA
>ERZ1108170.172-NODE-172-length-53272-cov-29.146795_pt1 | contig 53272 bp, 44 predicted proteins | sample MGYA00403705_ERZ1108170 | MGnify/ENA primary metagenome ERZ1108170 (study PRJEB35170, sample SAMEA104062422) | human gut metagenome | biome: human gut; feature: human-associated habitat; material: faeces | place: Denmark | collected 2012-06-15 ...
GGGAGCTCCCCCGATGGGGAGCCAAGAACGTTCTGCCGCTTAACTTAATAGCATTGCCTAGAGGGGAAGGCTGCGATACGAGGATACCATCTTCTAAAAAAGGCGGCGAAGCCGCCACCTGAACCCTGAACCTTGAACCAAATGAAAGCAAAGAAAAAAGGGGCTGTGAAGAAATGAATCCTCATTTTTTCACAGCCCCTTTTTGATAGGTCAGCAAATCAGAAGATCCGTTATGAGCACGGTTATTCTGTTTCTATTCGCAAACTATAATAAGGTCAGGCGATGTCCTGTAGTGAAATAATACTTTTACAAATTTGAACCATTCATTCAATAATTCAAATTTGTAAAATTGTCAATGAAATAGTACATTATAATTAGTGAAACGCTTTTTGTTTCAAACATTCTGTTAATTATCTGGGAGGAATCTAGGATGACAGGGAAAAGAAAATTGGTTATGGCTTTGACGGCTGTATTGGCATTGACTGGGGGAATCAGTGGACAAGCCGCATTTAGCAATACATTGGACGAAGTCATTGTCACTGCAGAGAAAGATCAAGTGGAAGCGAAAGTATTGCCGGGTGGTTTCGAAAGAGAAGAAACCGCTTTCGGATTGACAGGGGAGCAGAACATTATGACAGTGCCCTATACGGCCCAGAGCATTTCAGCGAAATCGATCGATATGATGGCTGCTCCTACAGGACAAATCGGACAGGTGCTCACCAATGTACCCTCCATTCGCACCGGGACTTCGCTGATTAAGACAGATTTTTCCATGCGTGGCATGCTCGCCAATGCTTCTGCCATGTATTTGAATAATATTCCTGGCTTTTACATCATGTGCATTGGGCCAGTTACAAACACCATTGATCGGGCAGATGTACTGGTAGGACCCGCAGCGACGCTCTCCGGTTCTGCGCAATCCTATAGTGCAGCTGGAGTGGATGGTGGGCAGCCTGGGTCTGTATACCTCTACACCAAGCGGGCCGGTGAAGCAGATTTCAATCGTGTGATCCTGTCTAACAGTGGCTATGGTGACTGGGGTGAACAGTTTGATATCAGTCGTACTAAACTGGGAAGTGATGGATCTTGGGGCGTCCGTGTATATGGCATGCATGATAAAGGCGGGATGTCTATTTCCGGAGCCAGAAGAGAGAAGAATAATATCTCTGTAGATGTTTCTCATGAAACAGAAAAAAGCAAAAGCAATTTCTATGCAGGCTATGTGGATGAACGATTGAATGGCACAGAACAGCGCTTCGCGATTCTCCGTAATTCTCGCTGGCTGCCAAAGGCTCCCGACGCTAGCAAGAGTTATGATGATCCCAATGCCATGTACAGTGACTGGTATGGCTGGCAGACGACCCTAAACCACGAGCAGAAAATCAATGACAACTTGAGCTGGTTCCTCAATGCAGGAATGAATGATATGACCAATCGACGGATGATTTACAATGGCCAAATTACGATTGATGATATGGGAAATATTATTGATGAGATGAAAAATATTCCGGGTGCATCGATCTGGTCTCAGTATTTACTTTTGAAAAACAAATATGCGCAGGCTGGCTTGAAATGGAAGGTCCATACGGGTGCTGTAGAACATCACCTGGTATTCTCTGTGGATCGTTCTCATCGTATTATGTATAACAACAATACCCATATCGATCAGCCCGGTGATCATGTAACCGGGGGAAATATTTACTCCGGCATTCAGTTTAAGCCATCCATTTATGATTTTGATAATGCGTATTCTTTGGGTAAAATGTTCATGTACCAGGAAATGGATACCAGCTTGAATTTCATGGATACCATGAAAGCCGGGAAATGGTCCATTTTAGCGGCTGGCACTCGTCGACATGGGAATTACAGAGGGAAGCAAGCGAATAATAAAATCAAAGACAACCAGTTCTCTCCGACTTTCGGCGTTTCTTATCAGCCAAATGAAAATCTGTCTTTCTACGGCGCCTATGCAAAATCTACGACGAGAGGCGTACCGGTTTTCCAACCCAAGTATCAGAATAATGGCGAAATCCTGGATGCTGTGAAAGTGACACAGAAGGAAGTCGGCGTGAAATATAAATGGGATAACATGTATGCTGCTATTTCCTACTTTGATACCACACAGCCGCAGTATCTGGATGTGAAAAAGCAGGGCTTTTCGAAACCATTCCGTTTGCTGGATGGCAAAAATCATTACAAAGGCATCGACTTCAATATGACAGGACAAATCGCTAAAAAATGGAATGTGTTTGGTGGTTTTGAATATTTGAATGCCAAAGTAGAAGGTGGTGCTTTTGATGGCTGCCATACGGATAGTTCAGCGAAATGGAGCGCTGTATTGGGAATGGAATATATGCCAAATACGGACTGGAGCATTTCGGGTCGCATGAACTATGTGGGGAGAGGCATTATTAATAGAACCGATAAAACGGAATTGGAAGTACCGTCATCTACCGTAGTGGATCTCTTTGCAAAATACAAAACCAGCTGGGGGGATGTGCCTGTGACTCTGTCTGCTGGCTGTTACAATGTATTCAACCGCAGCTATTGGGCACTTCAGCCAGGTCAGGGCAATAAACTTCTTCTTTCCTCGCCAAGATCTTTCATCTTGTCCGCTTCCTTTGATTTCTAAATCAGATTCGGCTATTCAATCAGTGTCTCCTTAAGCAGCAGATATGAGTCCATTTTTGTGCGCTAATATGGGAGACATGCTAGGAATCATGTATCATTCATGAATGAGAAACTGGGTCATATCCACATAGAAAAAACTCCATGCGAAGGCATGGAGTTTTTTCTATGTGGATCCGTGTGAGCGGGCAGTCCCATGGGCAGCCGAAAGGAGGATACAAACAAGTCAGAGATCAGACGTTAGCCATCAGACACTTGACATCAAATCAATTTCGGTGCTGTGGCGAGTCTTCTTTCTGCTTCGCTCACGAGTTCTTCTACGATTTCCTGTACAGGCTGTACTTTCGTGAGGTGGGTGAGGGACATGCCGGCTAAGACGAAGCCGTTCTCTGTGTCACCGTCGATGACGGCTTTGCGGTTCGTTCCAGCGGCGAGGGCGGTGAGCTCGGACTGCGCTGCACCGCTGTATTCGAGCTTCAGGTATTTTTCAGAGAATGGATTTCTAAGGCCGCGGACGGTATCTCGGGTAGTGAAGCCTGTCACGACGGAGTCGGTGTCGGCAGCGTCGATGATGGCTTGTTTCGCATTCGGGTGGAGGCGGCATTCTTTTGCCAGGAGGAAACGCGTGCCCATCTGCACACCCGAGGCACCCATGATGAGAGCCGCAGCGACAGCACGTCCGTCTACGATGCCGCCGGCTGCGACGACCGGGATCTCGATCTCGGGGAGGACGTTTTCGAGAAGAGCCATGAGGGTGATCTTGCCGTCATGGCCGCCGGCTTCCATGCCTTCGACGACGAGGGCATCGGCGCCTGCGTCCTGTACACGATGGGCGAGCTTGACATTCGGCACGACGGGGATGCATTTCACTCCGGCATGATGGAAGGGGTCGAAATAGGGGACAGGGTTTCCGGCACCAATGGTGACGAAGGGGACTTTCTCATCGCAGATGAGCTGCGCGACATCATCTTTATTCGGCATCTGCAGCATGAGGTTCACACCGAAGCATTTGCCCGGGCCTAAGATGTCCTTCGCCTGACGGATGTGGTCACGGATCTCATCGACAGAGAAGCCGCCGCTTCCGATGACGCCGGCGCACCCGGCATGATTCATGGCAGCAGCGAGGAGACCGTCAGAAATGTAGGCCATGCCGCCCTGAATGATCGGATAGTCGATACCTAAGAGTTTTGTGATTTTTGTATTCCAGGACATAGAGGGTACTCCTTTCGGGAAAAGTCGGAAGTGAAGGTAACGGCTGCTCCCTGATCGGCACAGAGGGTCTCTTGCCATATTGAAAGACAAGAGTAAGACCTCATAACGATTGAAAAAACCGATGATCGGTGGGAGCAACATATTCATCTATTTCATTCTGTCTATGCATATTATAGCCGTTTCTTTCTAACAATGGAATGTAGAAACGGTAAATTCTTTCAAAAAAGTCATCGAAATGGAAAGGCCGATGCGTTTTTGGAAAGAAAGGATGAAAATCAGGATGAACGGGTTTGGAACGCTTGGCGATTCCTTGGGAATGGGATCGCGCGATGCACCGGTCGCAGTTTTCGCTGACGGGGAAGGGACAGCGGAAGAGAGCGACAGGCACATGCCCCGACCCATCACGCCTTATCGCGGCGTGATCAACGAAAGCCGATGGGGTGAGGTCCGCAGCTTCTCACCCTGACAAGGTGCCTGCAGGCATTTTCAAATTTATTTGGCACTCTTTTTGCTTAAAAGAGTATACTTAAATAGAAATCTTGCAAGAGATATTGTAGTATTAAAGCCGGCGTGATATACTGTAGTCGTAATGTTTCGCCCGATTTCTTCTGTATGGAGCAAGGAAGATGGAAGCGGGCGGGAGGTTTTTGTATCGGTTTTACAGTGCGGGCGGTTCGAAAGAAGATATCCCATCGAGCCCGCATGTTTTAGGCTGTCGGTGAAGGGGTTTCTCTGCGCGGCGCCTCAGAAGAGCTGCTTCAAAAGCAGGTTCAGTTACAGGAGGGTATATAAGATGACAAAGATCGGTATCAATGGTTTTGGCAGAATTGGCAGACTGGTATTCCGCGGACTTCTGGATAGAGATGATCTGGAAGTGGTCGCTATCAATAACCCGAGCGGCGTAGAAACTGCAGAGTATCTTCTGAAATATGATACTGTCCATGGCCGACTTGGCAAGGACGTCAAGATCGATGGCGATGATCTCATCATTGATGGCAAGAGAGTCCATGTCTTCTCTGACCGCGATCCGGAACATCTGGACTGGAGCAAGTACGGCGTCGAGATCGTCGTCGAATCCACCGGCAAGCTGAAAGATAAAGAAAGTGCCGGCAAGCACATCAAAGGCACTGTGAAGAAGGTCATCATCACTGCGCCGGGCAAGGATGATGATGCGACCATCGTGATGGGCGTCAATGAAAACACCTACAATCCGGAAACGGACAATATCATTTCCAATGCCTCCTGCACCACGAACTGCCTCGCTCCGGTGGTCAAAGTGCTGAATGAAAAATTCCACATCGTCCGCGGCCTGATGACCACGGTTCATTCCTACACGAATGACCAGGCGATCCTGGAAAAGGCACACAAGAAGGATGCCAGACGCGGCAGAGCGGCAGCGGAAAATATCATCCCGACTTCCACGGGCGCAGCCAAAGCCATCGGCATCGTCATTCCGGAACTCAAGGGCAAGCTGAATGGCCTTGCGATCCGTGTACCGACCCCGGATGTATCCCTGGTCGACCTCGTCGCTGAGATCGAAAAGCCGGCTACGAAGGAAGAGATCAATGCAGCACTTAAAGCGGCGGCAGAAGGTGAATTGAAGGGCATCCTCGCATACACTGATGAACCGCTCGTTTCTTCCGATTTCAAGACCACCGATGTCAGCTCCACCGTCGACAGCCTGCTCACCATGGTCATGGAAGGAAATCTGGTCAAAGTCATTGCCTGGTATGATAACGAATGGGGCTACTCCATGAGAATCATCGACCTCGTTAAATTCGTCGCATCGAAAGGACTGTAAGAATGAATAAGCAGACCATTTATGATTTGAAACCGGAAGGCAAGACCATCTATATCCGCGTGGACTACAATGTGCCGCATGACAAGGAAGGTCATATCACCGATGACCGCCGCATCGTGGCGACCCTGCCGACGCTGCGCTGGCTTCTTGACCATGGCGCTGCCCTCGTCATTGCGAGCCATATGGGTCGTCCGAAGGGCGAAGTGAAGCTGGACCTGTCTCTTGCGCCGGTCGCCAAGCGCCTTTCCGAACTGCTGCACATGGATGTGAAATTCGCCTCTGACTGCATCGGCGAAGAAGCAAAGGAGAAGAAAGCGGCTCTCGCACCGGGCGAAGTCCTGCTCCTTGAAAATCTTCGTTTTCATAAAGAAGAAGAAAAGAATGATCCGGCCTTTGCAAAAGCCCTGGTCGAAGGCTGCGACCTGGCGGTCAATGACGCATTCGGTGTATCGCACAGAAGCCATGCATCCATTGCCGGCGTCGGCAAACTGATGCCAATGGTATCCGGACTGCTGCTGAAGAAAGAAATCGATTTCCTTGACGGCGTTATCGAAAAGCCGGAGCGTCCGTTCGCTGCCATCATCGGCGGCGCGAAGATCAGCGACAAGATCCAGGTCATCGCGAATCTGATGGAAAAAGCCGATGTCATCCTGATCGGCGGCGGCATGGCGAATACCTTCGTCGCAGCGGAAGGCTACGACATGGGCAAATCCCTGCAGGACAAGGATCGTTTCGATCTCGCCAGAAACCTCATGAAGAAGGCCCATGATATGGGCAGCGAGATCATGCTGCCGGTCGACTTCATGGCAGGCGATGCCTTCGCGGAAGATGCGAATACCAAGGTCCTCTCCAAAGAAGAATTCCAGGACCCATGGATGGCGCTCGATATCGGGCCGAAGACCATCGAGCTCTATGTGGAAACTTTGAAAAAGATGAAGACTGTCGTATGGAATGGGCCGATGGGCGTCTTTGAAATGAAACCATTCTCGAAAGGCACCTTCACCATCGCAAGAGCGATGGCGGATCTCGATGCGACCACCGTCATCGGCGGCGGTGAATCAGCCTCTGTCGTCGATGAGCTTGGGCTCGGAGACAAATTCTCCCACGTCTCTACCGGCGGCGGCGCTTCACTGGAAATGCTCGAAGGCATGGTCCTTCCGGGCGTATCTATCCTGGCGGATAAGGAGTGATCCCCGTGAGACAGATCCTTATCGCAGGAAACTGGAAAATGAACTGCACGGTCGAAGAGGCGGAGGTCTTCTTCAAGCATTTCAAAGTGCAGAAGAAGGAGGGCGTGGAAATGCTCATCTGCCCGCCGTTCACCGACCTGCCGCTGACGAATTTCTTCCTCGCCCGCACCTCGGTCCGTTGGGGCGCGCAGAATGTCTACCCGGAAGAGAAGGGCGCATTCACCGGAGAGATATCTCCGGCCATGCTGAAAGGCCTCGGCTGCAGCTATGTCATCTGCGGTCATTCGGAGCGCCGTGAGATCCTGGGCGAGCGCGATGAATTCATCGCGCGCAAGGTGAAGGCCGTCAAGGAACATGGCATGACACCGATCCTTTGCGTCGGCGAAACAGCAGAAGAGAGAAAGAATGGTCAGACCGAGGAGCGCATCGCTTCGGAGATCCGCAGTGCACTTTTCGTCATCGATAAGAAGGATGTGGGCTCTCTTGTCATCGCCTATGAGCCTATCTGGGCCATCGGCAGCGGAGCGGCTGCGACAGCCGAAGATGCGGAAGCTGTCTGTGCCTTCATCCGTGAGACGGTGAAGGACATCGCAGGCAAGAAAGCCGCCTCCGATATCCGCATCCTCTACGGTGGTTCCGTCAAGAGTGAAAATATCGCTGATTTCCTCAAAGGAAAAGACATCGACGGAGCTCTCATCGGCGGCGCAAGCCTCAAACCCGAGGATTTCCTCAGCATCTATGAAAAGGCTGGGAAATAAGGGCTTTATAAGAAATCACAGCAAATATTCTCCCCCTTCCCATGGAAGGGGGGATGCCCGAAGGGCAGGGGCGGGCCAGTCAAAAATGATGAGAAGCCGGCCAACCTGATTCCTGTCCTCCGAGGATCAACCAAATCCCTAGCTACTACATATTCAAAGGAGTAAGAACAATGGCAGCAATTACTGATCTGCACGCAAGAGAAATTTTGGATTCCCGTGGAAACCCGACTGTCGAAGTCGATATGCAGCTCGAAGACGGCACCTTCGCAAGAGCCGCTGTACCGTCCGGCGCATCCACCGGCATGTTCGAAGCCACTGAGCTCCGTGACGGCGATAAGGACCGTTATGACGGCAAAGGCGTGCTGCAGGCTGTGAACAACGTCAATGGCGAAATCGCTGATGCGGTCCTTGGCTGGGATGCCAGCGACCAGAGAGGCCTTGACCACATCCTGATCAACCTCGACGGCACCGAAAATAAGAACCGTCTTGGCGCAAATGCGATTCTCGGTGTCTCCCTCGCTGCCGCTCATGCAGCAGCACAGTCCGCCGGTCTTCCGCTCTACCAGTACCTCGGCGGCGTGAACGCACACAACCTGCCGGTACCAATGATGAACATCATGAATGGCGGCGCACATGCAGACAACAACGTCGATATCCAGGAAAGCATGATCATGCCGGTCGGCGCACCGAACTTCAGAGAAGCGCTTCGCATGTGTGCGGAAGTTTACCATGCCCTGAAAAATGTACTGAAAGCCAAGGGCCTTTCCACCGCGATCGGTGATGAAGGCGGCTTTGCACCGGACCTCCCGTCCAATGAAGCTGCGATGGAAGTCATTTGCGAAGCTATCGAAAAAGCCGGCTACACCGCAGGCAAGGACATCGTCCTTTCCACCGATGTCGCAGCTTCCGAACTTTTAGGAGATGACGGTCTCTACCACCTCGCTGGGGATCACGCAGCCAAGACCGCAGAGGAAATGATCGACTTTTATGAACACCTGATCGACCAGTACCCGATCATCTCCATCGAAGACGGACTCGGAGAAGAAGACTGGGAAGGCTGGAAGAAACTGACCGACCGCCTCGGCAGCAAAGTCCAGCTCGTCGGCGATGATCTCTTCGTCACCAATACCAAACGCCTCTCCAAGGGCATTCACATGGGCGTAGCGAATTCCATTCTGATCAAGCTGAACCAGATCGGCACCCTGACCGAAACCTTCGAAGCGGTACAGATGGCACAGCGCGCAGGCTATACCGCTGTCATTTCCCACCGCTCTGGTGAAACCGCAGATACCACCATCGCAGACATTGCCGTCGCTCTGAACGCTGGACAGATCAAGACCGGCGCTCCGGCAAGAAGCGAACGTGTAGCTAAGTACAACCAGCTCCTCCGTATCGAAGAAGATCTGGATGCAGATTCCATCTACGGCAATGGCAGCCTCACTCATAAGATGAGACGCTTTCATTGATAAAATCTGAGTAAGAAGGGCCATGACACCTTGTCATGGTCCTTTTTGTTTGACGTTTAGGGCTAAGCAGGTTCTCATGAATCCACGTGGGCGGCAAAAAATGAAGTGCCGATAGACTTTTTCGCTCTTAGCATCCCGAGCCAGGTCATGACGGAACGGGAAGCATGCCATCTGCACGGTTTCAGAAAACCGACATTTCCCATTTCAAAGCACGGATCCCTGTTTTTCCCTTGCGATGCACCCTCTGTTTTGCTACAATAAAACTTACAGGTTTTCGATAAAAAGCCTGCTATCTATCTGAAAAAACAGGGGGAACGGATACGCCGCTCCCATTGCTTGATATGAAATGGGATTTCAATAGGAGGAAACTATGGCAGAATTTACCGCCGTTATTTTAGCTGCCGGACAGGGCACACGCATGAAGTCTGAATTTCCAAAGGTGTTGCACCGCGTATGCGGAGTACCGATGGTCGAGCAGGTCATCCGCCTCGTGCGAGAAGCGGGCTCGGATCATCAGGTCGTGATCACCGGCTTCAAGGAACATCTGGTAAGAGAATATCTTGGAAATCAAGAGGTGTCCTTTGTCCATCAGGAGGAGCAGCTTGGGACCGGCCACGCTGTCATGCAGGCGGTGCCGGAATTTGAAAAAGACAGAGACAGCTATGTGCTGGTCATCTGCGGGGATACGCCGCTGCTGCGCGCGGAGACGATCGCGCATCTGGCAAAGACCTGCAGGGAGGAGGGCGCGGCTGCTTCGGTGCTGACCGCGATCCTTGATGATCCTTTCGGCTATGGCCGTGTGCTCCGTGATGAAGTGGGACACATGACATGCATTGTAGAACAGAAGGATGGCACGCCGGAACAGCTCGCCGTCCATGAGATCAATACAGGCACGTATGTCTTCCAGGTGGGCGCCCTGCTCGATGCACTCGAAAAGATCGACAACAAAAATGCACAGGGCGAGTACTATCTGACGGATGTTTTCGGGATCATGATCAAAGAAGGCCTCAAGGTCGTTCCGGTCGCAGCGGACGATGCCGATGAGACGATGGGGGTGAATTCCCGCATTCAGCTCGCAGCCGCTGACCGCATCCTGCGCCTTCGCAAAGTAGAAGAGCTTATGGCTTCCGGTGTCAGCATCATTGACCCGGAGCATACCTATATCGAGCAGGATGTCGGAGTCGGCTGTGATACCGTGCTGCTGCCGGGGACTATGCTTCAGGGGAAGACAGTCATCGGTAAGCACTGCGAGATCGGACCGGATACCCAGCTGGCCGATGTACACTGCGGTGATTTCACGCATCTGAACCGCGTGTACGGTCATGAATGCAGCATTGGCAGCTATGACGAGATCGGGCCTTTTGTCCATCTCCGTCCGAATACGGTACTGCATGACCATGTGAAGATCGGTAATTTCGTCGAAGTCAAGAATTCCAATGTGGGCGATGGCACGAAGCTGCCGCATCTCATCTACTGCGGCGATTCGGATCTGGGCAAGAATGTCAATTTCGGATGTGGTACAGTGACTGTCAATTTTGATGGGAAGGACAAGCATCGCTGCACCATTGATGATCACGCCTTCATCGGATGCAATACAAACCTAGTCGCTCCTGTCCATATCGGAGAGAGAGCCTTCACTGCCGCCGGCTCCACCATCACAAAGGATGTCCCCGCAAAAGCTCTTTCGGTCGCGAGAGCGAAGCAGAGAAATATCGAAGGCTGGGTTGACGAGAATACGTATAAAGATTAACGGATCCCGGGTTTTACCGGTTCTGCGGTCAAAGGGAAACTATATGACGCCCTCTAGGCGTTCGCTGCATCAAATGGTTTGATATCTTTTCCATCAAAACCTTGCGGCATTTTCGATGTTTCGTCCTGCGATCCTGTGGAGCCTTTGGTCCCTGCACTGTCGATTTTCAGGCGATCATCAAACTTTTTTTGGCATTTTTGCAAAGGATTGGTATAATATAGAAGCAATATGCCTGCCGGGGCAAAAGGGAGTGACGCTCCGACGGCAGAAAATACATTTTACAACTTTCAAAGAAATGAAAGGAAAGGGAGAGGCAGCAAATGGACATGGAAGACACTTCTAAATTGAAAATTTTTACAGGGAATTCTCACCCCGCACTGGCAAAGGAAATTTCCGACTACATCGGAGTTCCGCTTGGAAAAGCCATCTGCGGCAAATTCAACAATGGTGAAATTCAGGTGATGATCAATGAAAGTGTCCGCGGCAAAGACTGCTTCATCATTCAGCCGACCGGTGCACCGGTTAATGACAATCTGATGGAAATGCTCATCATGATTGACGCACTGAAGAGAGCATCTGCCCGTCATATCACCTGTGTAGTACCTTACTATGGCTATGCACGTCAGGACCGCAAGACTCGCGGCCGTGAACCGATTTCCTCCAAGCTGGTCGCTGACCTGATGTCGGCAGCCGGTGCGACCCGTGTAGTGACCATGGATCTGCACGCAGGACAGATTCAGGGATTCTTCAATGTCCCTGTAGACCACCTCATGTCTGCATCTCTGCTCGCAGACTATGTAAAATCCAAGAACCTGGAAAACCTTACCATCGTTTCTCCAGACCTCGGCGGTGTTACCCGTGCAAGAGAGCTGGCTGACCGTGTCGGTGCTCCGATCGCCATCATTGAAAAACGTCGTCCGGAACCGGGCGTAGCCAAGGTCATGAACATTATCGGTGATGTGAAGGACAGAAACTGCTTCGTCGTCGATGATATCGTAGATACCGCAGGCTCTCTCTGTGAAGGGGCCAAAGCCCTTGCAGAAGCCGGTGCAAGAGATGTCTATGCAGCCGTCTGCCATCCGGTACTGACCGATCCGGCTACGGAAAGAATCAGTAAATCCAATATCAAGGAACTCATCGTCACCAATTCTCTGCCGGTTGAAAAAGAAAAAGTGGAAGGCCTTGGCAGCAAGCTGACCCAGCTTTCTATTGCTCCGCTTCTTGGTGAAGCCATCCTCCGTATCTTCCACGACGCTTCCGTCAGCTCCCTCTTTGATAAATAATGAAGATCATTGCAGGCCTGGGAAATCCGGGAAAGGAATATGAGCATACGCGGCATAACATGGGCTTCGATGTGATCGACATTTTGGCGGATCGCTGGAAGGTCGCCAGCTGGAAGAAGGACCTGAAAGCCGACATTGCCACCGTCATCGTGGGCGGAGAGAAGGTTCTTCTTGTGAAGCCTCTGACGTATATGAACCTTTCCGGCGAAGCGGTCGGTGCGATCGCCAAGTACTACAAGGTGGATCTGGATGATATTTTCATCATCTGCGATGACCTTGACCTGCCGCCGGGAAAGACACGCATTCGTAAAAAGGGATCGGCAGGCGGGCATAATGGGATCAAGTCCCTCATCGCTTGTCTCGGGAGCGAGGCATTCAATCGCTTCCGCATCGGTGTAGGCCATCCGAAGGATGGGCACACCGTCATCGAGCATGTCCTGCAGCGCCCTTACGGGGAAGATATCGAGCTTATCGAGGCGGCGAAGATTCATACCGCTGACTCCATCGAGGACGCCTTGGCGCACGGTATCGATCACGCGATGAATGCGTTCAACCCGAAAAAGAAGAAATAGGAATAGCGATTCAAAAGCAACAGCCGTGGGCTGTTGCTTTTTCCGTGGGGACATGGGAAAATGTAGAAGAGAAGGTAGCCGAAGAGACTGGATCTCAGACTTTATTTTCACTTCATTGCTTGCAAGACATGGGACATTTTTCCTGCATGACGATCATCGGGGAAAGCGGGGCGTGGTGCTTTCGTATCCGACCGCTCTGCGAAGTCCTGATCCCGGTCTGCTATCATCGAAAAATGATTCATATAAAAAAAGGACGCAACTATGACACATGGCACATTGATAGTTCTGGAGGGCATTGACGGCAGTGGAAAGGCGACCCAGTCGGCCCTTTTGGAAAAGAAACTAAAAGAAGCTGGGAAGGATGTCATGCATATTTCCTTCCCTGATTATGCGAGCGACTCGTCGGCCTTGGTAAAGATGTACCTCAAAGGTGACTTTGGGGCGGATCCCGGCGATGTGAATCCCTATGCCGCTTCTCTTTTCTACGCGGTCGATCGTTTCGCCTCATATCGCATGAAGTGGAAGGATTTCTATGAGAAAGGCGGCATCATTATTGCCGATCGCTACACCACAAGCAATATGGTACATCAGATGACAAAGTATGATGACGAGGAAGAGCGGACGCAGTTCCTCTCCTGGCTGGAAAAGACCGAGTACGAAGAGCTGGAGCTGCCGCGCCCGGATCTTGTCATCCTTTTAGATATTCCTCTTAGAATGTCTGAAGCGCTGGTAAAAGCCAGGGCTGCCGAGGGCGGTTCGATGGATATCCATGAGCAGCATTTGGACTACCTCAGGAAGTGTCATGATGCCTATCAGGCGCTGGTACGCTTTTACGGCTGGGAGCGTATCCCGTGTGCCAGAGAGGGCGTGCTTCGAAGTGTCACGGATATCGGGCGCGATGTGGATGCAGCGGTAGAAAAGGTCATGAAAAACAGGAAATAGGAAATGAAAGATCGACGGCTCAGGAAAGACAGATACTGTGATGCATCAGTCTTTCCCGGACCGCTTTTTTTAGGGAGTGAAAATGGATCACGATGGAATCGGCGTTTCCCAAACCTCCCGTTTATGTTAAAATAGAACCGTTATCAGGATACCCCGTATGGTATCCGGGAGGTGCGTATGCTAATTCAATGGTTTCCCGGTCATATGACCAAGACGAAGCGGATGATCGAAAGTCACCTAAAGGCAGTGGATGTCGTAGCTGAACTCTTGGACGCCCGGATTCCGATGTCGAGTGCGAATCCCATGGTGGAAGAGCTGGTGCAGGGCAAGCCTCGGATCGTCATACTGAATAAAGCGGATCTGGCAGATCCGAAGGCGACGGATCGCTGGATCTCTTATTATCAGAAGAAAAATATACCAGTCGTCCCCATGAGCGTCGGGAATAGTAAAAATAAGAAAAAGCTGCTGGCTCTGATCCGGGAGACTGCAGAGCCGATGCTGGCGAAGTGGCGAAAACGAGGCATCAAGAGCCGCTCGGTGCGTCTCATGATCCTCGGCATCCCGAACGTGGGAAAATCTACGCTGATCAATTTTCTTGCCGGCACGGCAGCGACGCGTACGGCGAATACTCCGGGACATACCCGGGGTAAACAGTGGGTGCGCCTCTCTGAAGGACTTGATCTGCTGGATACACCGGGTGTACTCTGGCCGAAATTTGATGATCAGGTCGCTGCGCTCAGGCTGGCGGCAACAGGTGCGATCGCAGGCGATGTATTCAATGCCGATGAGGTCGTCCCGGAGCTGCTTGCTTCTCTGGCAGAAACGGCACCCTGGGTTTTGCAGGAAAAGTATGACATCGAAGATGTCCATCAGGATCCGCAGCTGCTTTTGGAGGCGGCCGGAAGGAGAAGAGGTTGTCTTCTCCCCGGCGGAGCCATCGACTATGATCGCGCAGAAATGGTGGTCCTCCGTGATTTCCGAAGCGGGAAGCTAGGGAAGCTGACGCTGGATCCGCTTCCGGAAAAATAATGGAAGAAAGATGGCTCCGATGGTTCATCGGTCTCTATAAGATGCAAATGCTTCACCAGGATTTCTATTTTGGGAAAATGTGTTTTTATCGATGAAAAATTCCAAGGCGGCGTATTCTTATTTTGCTGTTGTTTTTCTCTATCGTAGTACAAAATCAGGTGAGGCACTATGACTATTTCTGAAATCCGTACCATCCTTTCACAGGATGATGTTGCAGAAGAGCTTTTGCAGGAGATACTTTCTGATGAGAGGAAGGGCGTGAAGACCCTTGTAGGCTCCTATATGAAGCGTCTCGAGCGAAAGAGCAGGGAGCGTCTCCGCGTGGAGTCCATGTATGACGTGGAGAGCCGTTTCTATCAGGAGGGACTCACATATATCGTCGGGATCGATGAAGTGGGACGGGGACCACTTGCCGGACCGGTAACGGTCGCGGCAGTCATTCTCCCGCCACACTGGTTCTGTGCGGGGCTCAATGACTCGAAGAAGGTCACACCGAAACACCGCGAAGAGATCGCAGCGAAGATTTATGAGAGCGCATTGGATGTCTCTGTTGTGAGTCTTTCGCCGGAAGAGATCGATGCTGTAAATATCTATGAGGCGACGATGATGGCGATGTATCAGGCGGTGAAGAATCTCACTGTCAGGCCGGAGGCGGTCATTGTCGATGCGATGCCGCTTCATTTCAACTGTCCGACCGAGTCCTTGATCCACGGCGATGCGAAAAGTGCCTCTGTTGCGGCTGCTTCCATCGTGGCAAAGGTGTATCGTGATCATCTGATGGATGAGTATGACAGGCAGTATCCTGGCTATGGATTTGCTCAAAATAAAGGCTATGGCACTGCCGAGCATATTGCGGCGCTGAAGACACTGGGCATCACGCCGATTCACCGAAAGAGCTTTGAGCCGGTAAAGAGCATGGTACTTGGAAAGTGAGAAGGCTTTGAGACGTCAGATGAGGGGCGAATAGACTTTAGACGGATAGACTGTCAGATCGCCATCCGGTGAATAAAGATAGTGGCCGCCAGTTACGTACAATATATGAGGTATATCAAATGAAACAATGTATGGATGAAGAAAATCTGCATCGCCGACTTAGAAAGATCATTGGTCAGGTGCAGGCGATCGATCGTATGATCGAAGAAGACGTTCCCTGCGAGGATGTCATCACCCAGGTGAATGCGGCAAAGTCTGCTCTGCACAAGGTGGGACAGATCATTCTCGAAGGCCATCTTCAGCACTGCGTCCGAGATGGTATCGAGCATGGTGATGCCGAGGAGACGATCGCTCGCTTTGCCAAAGCAGTAGAACGGTTTTCTAATATTGTATAATCAGAGATAAATTCAGGATAAATATATTATAATAAAGCGCAATAAAACAAGCTCTATATTCTAATGGGCTTGTTTTATTGTGACGGCTATCTTTTTGATGTATAATTAAAAATACTGGTATTTGGTCATTTGCCATCATTTTTTATGAATCAAGGCAAACGAGATCCAGAGTTTATTGATCATGGTGAGGAGATTATTTTTGTATCCTGTGAATCTCAAAGTGACAGGCCTTCGTGCGCTGGTCATCGGCGGCGGCCATGTGGCTCTTAGAAAGGTGAAAAAGTTAATAGCAGAGGGAGCAGACGTGACGATCCTTGCGCCGGAAGTCGTTTCTGACATCGAGGCGCTTTCCGAGGCAAAAAAGGTGCACTGGGAAAAGCACCTTTTCCGTGGTGACGATCTCTCTTCCTATGAACTGATAGTGACAGCCTGTGGTGTGAGGGAAGTGGCAGAAGCGGTGCAGCAGGCATCGAAGGAGAGCCATTTCCTTTATAATGCTGCAGATTTTCCTTCGCTGGGGAATTGCTCACTGCCGGCTGCTTTTGATGCAGGGGGGATCCAGATCACCGTTTCTACGAATGGCCGCTCGCCTGCGATGGCGCGGTATATGAAAGAGTGGCTTTCTCTGAAAATCCCCGAAGGCTTTGGCCTGTGGCTGGACCGGGTGGGAAAGATGAGAGTGGAAATGAAAGAAAGGATCAGCACCAGCGAGGCCAGAGAAGCCTTCTGGAGAGCTGTTTTTACTGAAGATATCATGCATCTGGTGATGCAGGGGAAATTAGACGAAGCAGAGGAGTGTGTACGTCATGCAGTTGGTCGTTTTGGGGCTGAATCATAAGACAGTCCCGGTAGATATTCGTGAGCAGTTTGCGATTTCGCCAGACAGTGCGAGAAGCGGGCTGATTCATCTGGATGAACAGGAAGGGATCGAGGAAGCCGTCGTGCTTTCCACCTGTAACCGCACTGAGATCTATGCGGTACTCAAGGATGAGACAGCGAAGGAAACACTGTACGATTTCTTTTTAGCCCTTTCCGGAAACAGCGAGGCGAAGGATGAGTATTTCTTCTTCTTTGAAGGGGAAGCCTGCATCCGACATCTTTTCGAAGTGGTCTCAGGTCTGGATTCCATGGTCATCGGAGAGAGCCAGATCCTGAATCAGATCAAGACGGCGTATACGATGGCGCTCGAAGAAAAAGCGACCCGCACCATCCTGAATACTCTCTTTCACCGTGCCATCCGTACGGGCAAGCGTGTGCGGACGGAGACACAGATTTCCTACAGTGCGGTATCTGTCAGCTATGCAGCGGTGAAACTCGCGGAGAAGATTCTGGGTGGCTTGGACGATCGTACTGCCATGGTCTTCGGGGCAGGTGAGGCGGCTGAGCTGCTGGTGAAGAATCTGCAGGGCAAAGGTCTCAAAAAGGTCATCGTGACAAACCGTCACATCGAGAAAGCAGAAGAACTCGCAAAGAAGATCGACGGCGAGACGGTTCCGTTCAAAGGAGCACTCCAACATGCCGAAGATGTCGATATCATCGTGACAGCGACCGGAGCTTCTCAGTACATCGTAAAAGCATGGGATGTCAGAAACCTCATGATGAAGAGAAAGACACGCCCGCTGGTCGCCATCGATATCGCAGTGCCGTGCGACATCGAGCCGTCGGTCGGTGATATCCGCCATGTGACGCTTTACAATATCGATGATCTGCAGGATATCGTCGAGAGCAATATCCGTTTCCGCGAAGGGGAGGCAGAGCGTGCGAAGGGCATCATCGAGGAAGAGATAGAGTCCATTGAGGACCGCTTCACGTATCTGTCCACGCGTCCGGTCATGGTGTCGCTTTCGGATAAGGCTGAGGAGATCCGTCAGCGCGAGCTGCGTCATATTTTTGCTAAAATCGATGGACTGACAGAGGAAGATAAACGTGTCCTGCAGTACATGACCCGCGTGATCGTCCGCAAGATCCTTCGAGAACCGATGATGCACCTTAATGAACACGCGGGAACCAAGTGGGAAGATGCGGATAAGTCAGCCGTGACCCGTCTCTTCAAGCTGGATGTCAGAAAGGGGCAGGCACTTGAAAAATAAAATCACCATCGCGACCAGAGAAAGCCTTCTGGCTCTCTGGCAGGCGAAATACGTCGCTCATGCTTTGGAAGAAGCACATCCGGGGCTCACTGTCGAGCTTTTCCCCGTCACCACGAAAGGAGACCAGATCCTCGATCGTCCGCTGGTTGAAATCGGAGGGAAGGGACTTTTCATCAAAGAACTTGAGGTCATCCTGCTCGAAGGAAAGGCGGATATCGCCGTCCACTCTTTGAAGGATATGACAGCGGAATGTCCGAAAGGGCTCACCATCGCCGCAGTCACGAAGAGAGAAGACCCCAGAGATGCCTTCGTGTCGAATAAATACCGGTCGCTGGACGAGCTTCCGCTTCATGCGAAGGTGGGGACATCGAGTCTCCGACGCCAGGCGCAGCTCCTGCACCTGCGCCCGGATCTGGAAATCAGATCCCTGCGCGGCAATGTGCAGACCCGTCTCCGGCATCTGGATGAAGGCGACTTTGATGCTATCATTCTTGCGGCAGCAGGACTCAAGCGTCTCGGCCTTGCTGAGCGCATCTGCTCTTTCATTGATACAGAGACAAGCATCCCGGCTGCAGGGCAGGGCGTCATGGCGGTCGAAGCCAGATCAGATGACAAGGAAACACTGGACCTGATCTCCTTCTTGCATGACAGCGATGTGGCTTCCTGTATCACCACGGAGCGTGCGTTCCTTGCCAAAGTCGGCGGGGACTGCAAGGTACCGGCTGGTATCTATGCGACAGCGAAAGATGGCGGCATTGAGGCCCATGCATTTATCGCTTCCACCGATGGAAAGAAACTCTATCGCAGCGAGAGATCGGCTGCTGTTTCTGAAGCCGTATCTGTCGGGAAGGCTCTGGCGGCAGAGCTTTTGGATGCCGGCGGAAGAGAAGTGCTTAAAGAAATGCAGAAAATTTAAAAACAGGTGTAAGATCCGAGGGGCCTATCGGGTGCGCTCCTGCTTCCCCGATAGGGGGCTCATAGGAGCGAGGCCATGCGCTGAATATATAGTGGGTGACTGCGGTATTTCAGTCACCCGTCACGTCTGACCCCTCATCATACCAAGAACTACCCACTAACGAACACGAGGAGATTTCTATGAAAAAAGGGAAAGTATATTTGATCGGAGCTGGTCCGGGAGATCCGGAACTTTTGACACTGAAGGGCAAGCGCTGCCTGGAAGAAGCCGATGTTATCGTCGGCGATTATCTGGCAGATCCGCGTCTTTTGAGATATGCGAAGCCCGGCTACGAATATATTTATGTCGGGAAAAAAGCAGGCTGTCACACCATGAAGCAGCATGAGATCAGTGAGCTTCTGGCCGAAAAAGGTGAGGCGGGGAAGATCGTTGCCCGCCTCAAAGGCGGTGACCCCTTCGTCTTCGGACGCGGCGGGGAAGAGATCGAGGTACTCCGCGCACATGGCGTGCCTTTCGAAGAAGTACCCGGTATCACGAGTGCCATCGCAGCGCCGGCCTATGCGGGCATTCCGGTCACACATCGTGGTGTGGCAGCATCCTTCGCCGTCATTACCGGACATGAAGACCCGACGAAAGACCAGTCTTCCATTCACTGGGACAAGCTGGCAGGCGGTGTGGATACACTGATCTTCCTGATGGGCGTCGGCCATACCGCGATGATTGCCTCCCAGCTGATGAAGTACGGACGCGCGGGTGAGACACCGGCAGCATTTGTACGCTGGGGGACGCGCCCGTATCAGGAGACCTATACCACGACACTTGAAAACGCGGCAGAAGATGTGAAGAAGCTCGGGATCAAGCCGCCGGCTGTCTTCGTCGTCGGGAATGTGGTAAACCTGCGAAGCACCATGGACTGGTTTGACAATCGTCCGCTCTTCGGAAAACGTATCGTCGTGACCCGTTCCCGCAGTCAGGCGTCGAAGCTCGTGCATGTACTCGATTCCAAAGGCGCGCTCTGCGAAGAGATCCCTACGATCTCCATTTCCGCTCCGTCAGATGACTATGCAGGTCTTGACAAAGGCATTGCAGAGCTCTCCTCCTTCCAGTGGATCGTTTTCACCAGTCAGAATGGGGTAAACTGCTTCTTCGACCGTCTCTTCCAGCAGGGCAAAGACGTCCGTGCGCTGGGACATGTAAAGATCGCAGCCATCGGACCTGTCACGGCGAAAGAGCTTAGAAAATACGGTCTTTCCTGTGACTGCGTGCCGGAAAAATACAAGGCGGAAGATCTTCTGGCAGAGATGAAAAAGCAGGTACAGAAGGGCGAGCGCGTATTCCTCCCTCGTGCGAAGGAAGCGAGAAATATTCTCCCTGAAGGCATCGAAGCGATGGGCGCACATTGCGTCGTCGCTGAAGCATACATGACCACGCCGGATCTGGAGTACAAGGATCAGCTGCTCTCTCTTCTGACACGTCATGAAGTCGATATCATCACTTTCACAAGCTCGTCGACCGTGCACAATTTCATGAAACTGCTCGATGGGAAAAATGAGCTCTTGGAAGGCATCGCGCTCGCCTGCATCGGACCGATCACCGCAGACACCTGCCGCAGCTATGGCCTTGTGCCGCATATCGTTTCTGATGTCTATACCATCGATGGACTGGTAGAAGCGATCGAGAAGAACCCGGAAAAATACTGATGGAATCGCTATCAGATAGAATCAGCAATTCCTTACAATAAGGAATCAGACATTCCTTATTCCCTATCCAAGCAGAGCTTTCAAACAGAATCAAAGGGGCCGACCCCGATAACCTTGCACCCTGCGTATCATTTTCGCCTGTGGAAGCAGACGGTATATCACTTATTCAAAGGAGTCTGACAATCATGAAACTCAATACTCTTCGCCCTCGTCGTTTAAGAAGAACGGCTGCCATTCGCAGCATGGTCAGAGAAAACTCTCTGGAACTGAATGATTTCGTCTACCCGATCTTTGTCGTACCGGGCACGAATGTGAAGGAGGAAATTCCGAGTATGCCGGGGCAGTACCATCTCTCCGTTGACAATGCGGTCAAGATGGCAGAAGAAGTATACAAACTCGGTATCCCGGCGGTAGAGATCTTTGGCCTGCCGGAATACAAAGATGACAAGGGATCCTCCGCCTGGGATATGACGAGCCCCGTGCAGCGTGCCATTCGTGCCATCAAAGAAGCCGTACCGGATCTGGTCATCGTGGGGGATGTCTGCCTTTGCCAGTATACGACAAGCGGGCACTGCGGGCAGCTGAAAGGTCATGAAGTCGATAACGACCCGACACTGGAGCTTCTGGCGAAAGTCGCACTTTCTCAGGCGGAATGCGGCGCCGACATCATCGCACCGTCCGATATGATGGACGGCCGTATCGCAAAGATCCGTGAGACGCTCGATGCGAATGACCTCACGCAGGTATCCATCATGTCGTATGCCGTGAAATATGCATCCGGCTACTATGGTCCATTCCGCGATGCGGCTGACTCTGCACCGCAGTTTGGAGACAGAAGAGGATACCAGATGGACCCGGCAAACAGCCGCGAAGCGATGAAGGAAGTGGATCTCGACATGGAAGAGGGGGCTGACATCATCATGGTGAAGCCGGCTCTCGCTTACCTCGATATTGTCCGTCAGGTGCGCGACCGCATTGACCGTCCGGTGGCCTGCTACAATGTATCCGGTGAATACGCCATGGTCAAAGCGGCTGCTGCCAAGGGCTGGATCGATGAAAAGAGGATCGTTATGGAGTCCCTGCTCTCGATGAAACGCGCCGGCAGCGATATCATCATTTCCTATCATGCGCCTGATGTAGCGAAATGGATGAAGGAGGAAGCAGGAAAATGATCGATCTCACGAAATCCAAAGCTGCGTTTGAAGAAGCGCGGAAATTCATGCCCGGCGGGGTCAATAGTCCTGTCCGTTCCTACCCGCACATGGGCTGCCCGCCGCCCTTCATTGCGTCGGCGAAAGGTTCTCATATCACAGATATCGATGGAAATACCTATATCGATTACGTCGGCTCCTGGGGACCGATGGTCCTCGGACACGCACATCCAGCGGTCATTGCTGCCATTCAGAAAGCAGCTGAGCGAAGTACCTCTTATGGTGCGCCGACATCGATGGAGACAGAAATCGCTGAGCTGATTCACGAAGTCTATCCTTCCATCGAAAAACTTCGTATGGTGAACTCCGGCACCGAAGCGACGATGAGCGCACTTCGTGCAGCGAGAGGCTATACCGGCCGTGATAAGATCTTGAAATTTGAAGGCTGCTACCATGGACACGGCGACAGCCTTCTCGTCAAGGCGGGTTCCGGCGCAGCGACCTTTGGCAGTCCGGACAGTGCAGGTGTCACGAAAGGCACTGCAAAGGATACCCTCGTTTCCCCTTATAATGACATCGATGCGTTCAAAAAGCTGATGGATGAAGAGGGGGATGAGATCGCTGCTGTCATTGTTGAGCCGGTCGCAGGCAATATGTGCTGCGTGCCTCCTATCGATGGTTTCCTTGAAACGCTCCGAGCAGAGACTGAAAAGCATGGCACTGTCCTCATTTTTGATGAAGTCATGTGTGGCTTCCGCACTTCTTTCCACGGTGCGCAGGCGCGCTACCATATCCGCCCGGATATGACCTGCCTCGGCAAGATCATCGGCGGCGGCCTCCCGGCAGCGGCTTACGGCGGAAAGAGAGAGATCATGAACTGCATCGCTCCGGATGGCTCTGTCTATCAGGCAGGCACACTTTCCGGAAATCCGCTCGCTGTCACAGCCGGGATCGAAACGCTGAAGCAGATGATGGCGATCCCGCATTTTGATGAGATCCTTGAAAAGAAAACCGCCTCTCTGCTTGAGGGCTGGAAAGAGGCGGCTGACAAAGCGGGCGTCCCGCTCATCTGCCACCAGTCCGGCTCCATGTTTGGCATTTTCTTCTCTGAAAAAGAAGTACTGAACTACCCGGATGCCTGTGAGGCGAATGCTTCGCAGTTCAAAGCCTGGTTCCTCTCTATGCTCGATCAGCATATTTATCTGGCTCCGTCTCCTTTCGAGACACTCTTCATGTCCTATGCTCATAGCGACGAAGATATCGAAAAGACAATTAAGGCTGCCAAAACAGCTATGGAAGCGGCAGCCAAAGCGTAGAGCCGCTGGCTCCGATCTTTTTACATACCGTCCTGCCTTTTATACGGCAGGGCGGTTTTTGTATGCGCCCAGTTGCCCTGCTGCCATCAGAAATGGGAACCATGGACATTTTGACATACGATCCGCATTTCTTTTGATGGCGTGGAGGTGGCTCCCCCATGCTCCTTGCGCATAGGTATGGATAAAAGACAGGTATTTGCGATGAAGAGCGATTCTCTTTATACTAAAGAAAAAACAGGGAACCAAGGATCCCTGAAGGAAGGAATTATAAAACTATGACATACCGGAAAACATGCTTTGGAGCAGCACTCGCGCTTTTGGCGCTGGCAGTCTCTGCCTGCGGGGGAAGCACGGGAAAGGGAGGCTCTTCACCTTCTTCTTCGGTGATTCAGACGATGCAGCCGCAGGCTTTGCGCCAGATCGTGGCAGCGGATAATACCAAAGAGCGCACGATCATGTGGCAGCTCAAGACAGAGAAAGACTGCACGCTGGAGTATCGCGTGAGAGGGAGCGATGGGATCTCCTCTGAGAAAGCCACGTCGAAATCATACAAAGGGAATAACGGTGTCTCTGATAGCTATCTCTACACGGTGCGTCTCACGAATCTGACCAAGGGCACAGACTACGAATATCGCACGCGCACAGGGGACACGGTCAGTGAGTGGTATCCGCTGAAGACCGACGACGGCAAATCTTTCAAGGCAGTCGTTGTCTCTGATTCACAGAGCTCGGACTATGCGGACTGGGAGAAGTTGTTCAAAGGCGCGATGGCACGGAACAAGGACGCGGATTTCTTCGTCGATCTGGGGGACATTGTAGACAATGGCGAGGATGAGTACCAGTGGCAGACCTGGCTGAAATCGGTTGAGCCCACCATTTCGGATATTCCGCTCGTGCCGGCGCTCGGAAATCACGAGGCGTACACGCTCGACTGGAAGATGATGCTCCCGGAGCGCTATACATCACATTTCAACGTGCCTCAGAATGGAGACAGCTCGCTTCCGAATCACTACTACTCTTTCGACTGGGGCGATGTTCATTTCACGGTACTCGATACATCGTTCTATGAAGAAAAGGAATGGATACCGGATCTCTACGAAAAAGAAAAGGTCTGGGCGAAAAAGGATATCCTGCAATCTAAAAAGAAATGGAAAGTGGTCCTGATGCACAAGGATCCTTTCCAGTATAGCTTCGCCGATCCCTCGCGGCCGGCCCGTCAGGAGGGCTTCTCTGAAGAAGGGAGGGCCTTCATGCCGATCTTCGATGAGACAGGCGTGGATCTGGTGCTCTCCGCACATCTTCATACCTATCGTGATCGCGGTCACGTATATGATTTTAAGAGAAATCCAAAAGGCCCGGCGTATGTGATCCTTGGACTTTCCGGCAATGTTCGTTATCCGGGACTTTGGAAAGAGCATGCTCTCGATGAATACACGGCGCCGCAGCCGGAAACAGACAATTATGTGGTACTTGAGGCCAGTGAGGATGCGCTCATACTGACAGGCTACCTCCCTGACGGCAGTGAGCTCCATCGGACGGAAGTCAGAAAAAGTGAATAAAGAAACGCGGATGACATAGGAAAAGGATGTCATCCGCGTTTCTTTATGGCGGTCAAAGGGGAGATCCCTGTCGTTAGTCCACCGCTCCTCCTATATGTTACAATAGAGGAAATCATTCGCAGGGAGGAAGAGAACGATGCAGGATGTACTGGCAGGGCTCAATGAGCGGCAGAAAGAAGCTGTGACGACGACAGAGGGTGTGGTGCGTGTGATCGCAGGTGCAGGGAGCGGAAAGACGCGCGCTTTGACGCATCGATTCGCATACCTTGTGAATGAACTCGGCATCCTTCCCGGTCATATTCTCTGCGCGACATTTACGAATAAAGCCGCGCGGGAAATGGCGATGCGTATCCATCAGCTGACGGGAGATGAAGATACGGGCTATATCTCCACCTTCCACTCCTTCTGCGTGTCAGTCCTGCAGGAGGACAGCTATGCTGTGTCGTATCCGAAAAGCTTTCTGGTGATCGACAATGCAGACATTGATGATATGCTCTCGATGGTGTATGAGGAAATGGAGCTGACACTGCGTGATATGCCTTTTTCCAAAGCGCGTGACATGATCGAGATGAAGAAGTGCGTCTTTGAGCCGGAATACTATCGGGATATGATCGCGATGCCGATCTCCACACTCTACGAAAAATACCACAAAGCGAGCAATGTGGAGGACATCATTTTCTACGGATACCTTTATCAGGAGAAAAAATGCTTCGCCCTTGATTACAATGACCTCATCAAGTTCACGCTCTATATTTTTGAAGAGCATGAAGACATATGTCGGAAGTGGCAGTCACGTCTCGAGTACATCATGGTGGACGAGTTTCAGGATATCGACCCGCTCCAATACGAGCTGATGCGTGTGCTGGCTGGCTATCATAAGAATCTTTTTGTCGTGGGTGATCCGGATCAGACGATTTACACCTGGCGCGGGGCGAATATCCGCTTCCTCTTGGACTTTGACAAGCATTTCCCCGACGTGAAGACGATCGTGATGAATGACAACTACCGATCGACGCCGGAAATCCTTGCAACGGCCAATTCACTGATTTCAAAGAATCAGAATCGCATGAGGAAGGATCTCATCGCTCATCAGCTGAGCGGGCAGAAGGTGACCTGCTTCCATCTGAAAACAGCAGAGGATGAAGCCCGAAGGATCTGCGAAGAAATACACATGCTTCATGACCATCACATTCCCTACAAGGACATGACGCTTCTTTATCGGGCTCACTACGTGACAAGGAATCTTGAGGAAGCACTCCTCAAAGAAAAGATCCCTTATACCATGTACAGCGGGACGCAGTTTTTCTCGCGGATGGAGATCAAGGATGCCCTCTGCTATCTTCGTATGCTTGTATACAAGGATGATATGGCGTTCCGGCGCATCGTGAATGTCCCGAAACGAAACATGGGCCCTAAGCGCATGCAGTTTTTGGAAACGATTGCCCGGGAGCAGGGGATCACTCTCTATGAAGCACTCACATCGCACATGGACGATCCGATCTTCAAAGGGACAAGGGCTTCTGATTTCGTTGAACTCATCGAAACCTTCTCCAAAGATAGGGAAGGGAAGCCCGTTTCGGAGATCCTTTCTGCTTTACTGGATGAGAGCGGTTATGAGGAAATGATGCGTACCGTGGGGAGCCAGGAGCGTCTGGATAATCTCGCGGAACTCAAGCAGTCCGTCTTCGAGTATGAAATGACCGCCGGCGAAGAGACGGGCATCGCAGACTATCTCGCACATGCAGCACTTTTCTCCAATCTGGACACATCGCCTTCGGAGGACAAGGTGAAGCTCATGACCATTCATACGGCGAAAGGGCTGGAATTTCCCTACGTCTTTCTCTGCGGTATGAATGAAGGCATTTTTCCATCAAGGAAGACGCGCACCCGTCAGGCGATGGAAGAAGAGCGCCGGCTCGCTTTTGTTGCTCTGACTCGCGCTGAGAAAGGACTCTACCTCTCCGAAGCGGGCGGATGGGGGATCGATGGTGCGCCCCGCTATCCGTCCCGATTCGTTTTCGATATCGATCCGGCCACTCTTTTTTATGATCCGCCGCTGACAGACGAATACAAAGCAGAAAGTCTCTCCTATATCGAGCGCATGGAAGAAGGCCTGCGTGAGGATGCGTCTTCCAGGATTCGATTCAAGGCAGGCGATCGCATCCGCCATCGCGTCTTTGGCGAAGGCACTGTGGAAGAGGTGCAGGAAGCCGAGCAGGCCTATACCATTCACTTTGATGGCATGATGACCGCAAGAAAGATCGCCTTTCGCGTGAAGATGGAAAAGATAAGGTAAGGCCCCTCGTTCTCCGTTTGCAGAGAGCGTGATATGCCGTATACAGGTGACAGGGGAGCCTTTTAAAGAAGGTCGATACAGGGACGGAAACAGTTTTGCATAAGGGCTTTTATACAAGGCGATGCCATAGATTTTTCTGCTGAATTAAAAATACTTTGAAATTTGAAAAAAGAGGAGACAATCGTGGTATAATAAAACATAGTGAGTCTTATCATATAGTTCTATGAGGAGGAAGGATGAGTAAAAAAGGCGAATATGAGACAGGAAAGAGCAAGGCGCTGCGTGTAGCGATCATTGGCTGCTTTGCCGTATTCACTGTCTTTGCCATGATCGCAAGTCTTCTTTTCGGATCTGCAGATATTTCCTTTGAGGTGATCCTGCATACGCTCATGGGAAATGTCCAGACGACAGATGAGATGGTCATCTGGAATATCCGATTCCCGCGAAATATCGTAGGGGCGCTGGTCGGGGCAAATCTCGCCGTATCGGGAGCGATCCTGCAGGCGGTGATGAAGAACCCGCTGGCGGATCCAGGCATCGTGGGTGTTTCTTCCGGCGCAGGTCTTGCCGGGGTCATTATGCTGATTTTCATGCCGGAGGCATCGCTTCTGCTGACGCCAGTGGCTTTCATCGGTGCGATGCTTTCCGCAGCGGCGGTGTATGCTCTTGCGTGGAAGAATGGTATCCGGCCTAGCCGTATCATTCTGGCAGGTGTTGCCGTCAGTGCATTTCTGGGGAGTGGGATTTCGGCGCTGCTCGTCTTCTACTCGGATAAAGTACAGGGGGCGCTTCTCTGGATGGTCGGTGGTCTTTCCGCACGCAGCTGGCCGCAGGTTGAGTCTCTTTTCCCGTACACGATCTTAGGGCTTGTCTTTGCCATCTGCGGATGCAAGGCACTCACCATCCTCTCTCTTGGCGATGAGACGGCGCGCGGGCTTGGCCTTCCTGTTGAGAAAGTCCGCTTCACCATGACAGCCGTAGCAGCGCTTCTTGCCGCAGGTGCGGTCAGCATCGCGGGACTTATCGGTTTTGTCGGTCTTGTTGTGCCGCATATTGTCCGCCTGATCGTCGGGACGGACTACAAGTATGTCGTACCGGGCTCAGCTATCCTGGGGGCGGGGGTACTCGTCTTCTGTGATACGCTCGGACGTGTCCTCTTCTCACCGATAGAGATCCCTGCGGGCATCATCATGGCCTTTCTTGGTGCTCCATTTTTCCTGTATCTGTTAAGGAGGAGCGCATGATGGGTGATATTGCAATTCGAATTTCTGACATTCATGTGACCTTCGGCGATCATAAGGTACTGAAAGGCGCGAGCGGCCTCATCAGAAAGGGCAGCATCGTCACCTTCCTTGGACGGAATGGCTGTGGGAAATCGACACTTCTGAAAGCAGTGACGGGAAATCTCAAGCCGGATAAAGGGAGCGTGGAAATCGCGGGTAAACCCCTTGGTGCCTACAAAGCGGATGAACTCTCACGCGTCGTTGCCTTCCTGCCGCAGTTTCATGAGATTCCGAAAGATATGACAGCGGAGGAGCTCGTTTCCTGCGGACGCTATCCGTACCAGCACTGGTGGTCGGGCGTCTCCACGCATGACAGAGAAGTCGTAGAAGAGGTCATGAGAAAGACGAATACGCTTCATCTGAAAGATCGCCTGGCAGCGAGTCTTTCCGGCGGTGAACGACAGCGCGTGTGGATCGCGATGGCACTCGCACAGGAGCCGAAAATCCTCATCCTGGATGAACCGACTACGTATCTGGATATCTGTCACCAGCTTGAAGTCATGGAGCTTGTATCAAAGCTGAACCATGAAGAGAATCTGACCGTCGTCATGGTCTTGCATGAAATCAATCAGGCTATCCGCTATTCGACAGACCTTCTCGTCCTTGAGAATGGCGTCATCGAACGCTCGGGACCACCGATGGAGGTCATGACTCATGAAGCTATCGCGGAAGTCTTTGATGTCGATGCGGACATAGAGATGAGAAAAGGTCGCCCGAGTATTGCCATCAACGGATTGCTTCAGAAATAAGGAATACGAAAGCCGCAGCAAGACTGCGGTTTTTTGCTTGGCTTGGGGTTGACCCGTTGTGTGGGCAGCGTCTTCTGGATTCCCTTCGAATCTTATCCCTGCAGGCCGGTCATCCTGCGTTCCTGCTTCCGGGTTCATCGTGTTTTGCGGCGCACCACTTTTACAGGACTCGCAGAATCCGTGGTCCCTCTTAAAAAAATTTGCATGCCTTGCCCAAGTCAAGTATAATGTAGAAATACTTTAAGAATCACTAAGGGGGTTTATCATGAAAGGCAATGACATTCGCGAAAATTATCTTTCGTTTTTTGAAAATAAAAAAGACCATCTGAGACTGAAGAGTTTCTCCTTGATTCCAAAGGATGACCCCAGCCTTCTCTTGATCGGTGCCGGCATGGCGCCACTGAAGCCGTACTTCACCGGCAAGGTAGAACCGCCGAAACACAGAGTGACGACCAGCCAGAAATGTATCCGTACCGGAGATATTGAAAACGTAGGCCGTACCGCACGCCATCATACTTTCTTTGAAATGCTGGGGAATTTCTCCTTTGGCGATTATTTCAAGAAGGAAGCGATTTCCTGGGCATGGGAATTCTTGACCGAAGTCCTGAAGCTCGATCAGTCCCGCCTCTACGTCACCATTTATCCCGATGACAATGAAGCGCATGACTACTGGCACAAAATGATCGGCCTGCCGGAAAACCATATCTATCCGCTTTCCGATAACTTCTGGGAAATCGGGGAAGGCCCATGCGGCCCAGACTCTGAAATTTTCTTTGATCAGGGTGAAGAATTCGGCACGGATCCGGAAAACCAGATGGGCGGAGACGGAGATCGTTTCCTTGAGATCTGGAACCTTGTATTCTCCCAGTACGACCGCCAGAAGGATGGTTCCTACCTGCCGCTTGCCAAGAAGAACATCGATACCGGTGCAGGTCTGGAACGTCTGGCTGCCGTTCTTCAGAAGAAAAAGAATAACTTTGAAACCGACCTGTTTTTCCCGATCATTGAAGAAGCTTCGAAGCTTTCCGGCGTATCCTATGGCCAGAGTGCCGAGGGTGATGTGGCACTGAAGGTCATTTCTGACCATGCGCGTGCTATCACGAATATGATCGCTGACGGCATCCTTCCGTCGAATGAAGGCAGAGGCTATGTCCTCCGCCGCGTACTGCGCCGTGCCGTTCGTTTTGGCAAGCTTCTGGGCATTCAGGATGCCTTCATGGGTCAGATGATCGATGTCGTCATTCAGATGATGAAGCCGGCCTATCCGGAACTCGTTGATAAGCAGGCTTTCATTAAGAAAGTCGCCGGCGTCGAAGAAGAACGCTTCCATACCACGCTGAATGCAGGCTGCGACCTGCTTTCTGAAATGCTGGAAGATACGAAGAAAAAGCAGCAGACCATTCTTTCCGGTGATCAGGTTTTCAAACTTTATGACACCTATGGCTTCCCATGGGAACTGACCGACGAGATCGCCAAGGAACAGGGCCTCACCATCGATGAGAAAGGCTTCGAAGCGGCCATGGCTGAGCAGAAGGAAAGAGCAAGAGCTGCGCGTGCGAAGGTCTCTGCGAAAGTCGCTACACCGGATACCACAAAACTCGATGCAAAAGAGCTCACCACGGAAGACAAAGATGGCGAAACGAAGCTGCTCCTTCTTGGCCAGGATGGCAAAGAGATCGTCTCTGCAGCAGACGGCACCGAAGTCACTGTAGTCCTCAAGAACAACCCGTTCCATGCAGAAGGCGGCGGACAGATCGGTGATTCCGGCATCATCGTTGGCGAAGAGGGTACCATTCAGGTCGAAGACACGAAGAAATTGCCAGATGGTATCGTCTATGTCATCGGTACCGTTTCTGAAGGCATCATCCGTGAAGGGGAAACGGTCACTGTCACTGTTGACCGCGTCAGAAGAGAAGACATTGCGAGAAACCATACGGGCACACACATGCTGCAGGCAGCACTTCGCCGCGTACTTGGCGATCAGGTGAATCAGGCCGGCTCTCTCGTTCTTCCTGACCGTCTGCGCTTCGACTTCACATGGCCGGAACCGCTTTCTGAGAAGCAGCTCGCTGCCGTTGAACAGATCGTTAATGAGGAAATCCTCAAAGCGACACCTGTCGATATCCGTGAAATGCCGATCGAAGAAGCGAAGAAATCCGGTGCTATGGCGCTCTTTGGTGAAAAATATGGTGACGTTGTCCGTGTTGTCAGCATTCCCGGCTACAGCAAGGAGCTCTGCGGCGGCAGTCATGTAAAGAATGTCGGAGAGATCGGTTCCTTCCGTCTGCTTTCCGAAGGCGGCATCGGCTCAGGTATTCGACGTATCGAAGCTGTCACGGGGAAAGCCTCCTATGAAGACATGAAGAAGGACAGAGCACTTCTCCGCGAGGCAGCGGCTCTCTTGAAGGGTAAACCGGAACAGCTGGCAGAAAAGATCGAAAAGACGCTGGCGCAGATGAAAGATCTGGAGCGTGAGCTTGACAGCCTGAAACAGCAGCAGGCCAAGAATGAACTGGGCGATCTGATGAAAGATGTGCAGGAAAAGAATGGCGTACCGTTCTTTGGCGCTATCGTTCATGCAGGTAATATGGATGAGCTCAGAAAAGCAGCTGACGTAGCGAAAGCTAAGCTCTCTGGCGGCTGCTTCCTGCTCGGTGCAGTTTGCGGTGACAAAGTGAACCTCGTCGGTATGGCTTCTCCGGAAGCCATCAAGGCAGGTGTCCATATGGGCAAAGTCATTTCCAAAGCTGCTAAAATCTGCTGTGGTGGTGGCGGCGGCAAGCCGGCTGTCGCACAGGCAGGCGGCAAGGATCCGTCCAAGATCAATGAATCTATCGCTGAAGGCGTGAAAGCTATCGCAGAAATGATCCAATAAAGGATCAGGCTTGAAGGAGCTCCTTTTGGTCTTATAGCCAAAGTGGATTTATCAGGCCCAGAAGGCTCACAGGATTCGATGAGAGGCACTACGCAAAAATAAGGAGGGTCTCGCGGAACGCAAGAGCGAGGATACGGCATCCGTCCAAGGTTGGAGAACACGGCATCCCATTGAATCCTGAGAACCATTGAAACCTGCTACACCTGTTTTTCCGTTCCCTTTTCTCGTGGACTGAACTGTCAAAGGAGGTATACCCATGTCAGTTTCTGATGAAACGATTTTATTCAATACGAATGTCGATGAAGGCGAGAATCGCCAGGCTGCCATGATCCTGCAGGAGGTGTACAGTGCTTTGAAAGAAGCCGGACACAATCCGACCGTGCAGCTGGTGGGATACCTGGTTTCCGGCGAACCGACCTATATCACCAGCCGTCATGATGCAAGACGTCTGATCTCCGGCATCGAAAGAGATGAACTGGTGGAAGAACTGGTCCGTTTCTATGTCAAGCACAAAGGACTTTGATATGCGGATCATGAGTCTTGATGTAGGATCCCAGACCATCGGCGTCGCGGTGAGTGATCTTTTCGGCTGGACGGCGCAGGGACTGGAAACCATCCGTCATACGACGAGGGAAAAAGATTTTGAACGGCTTCGTCAGCTGACGGATGAATACAAGGTCGAAGAATTCGTCCTTGGCATGCCGCTTAATATGAATGGTACGAAGGGCATGCGTGCTGAGCGGACGGAGGAATTCGCTGCTGAGCTTGCGGCTGCTTTCCCCGATATTCCTTATCACTTCTGGGATGAACGTCTGACGACGGTGATGGCGCAGAAACAGCTCATCGCCGCAGATGTCAGCCGAAAGAAGCGTAAAAAAGTCATCGATAAAATGGCCGCCGTGGTGATCCTGGAGGGCTATCTCCAGCACCTGGCTTTTAAAAACAGAGGATAAGCCCATGGCAGAGAAAAAAGAAGAAGCGATCATTATCACCATTACCGGTCCGGATGGTGATGAAAGAGATTATGCACAGGACGTGGTCATTCCTTTTCAGGGAAAAGAATTCGCCGTCCTGGTCTCCATTCCGACATCAGAAGATGATGAAGAAGAGCCGGATATCATTCTGGCACGCATCGATACCGATGAAAATGGAGAAGCAGAATACGTCCCTCCGACGGATGATGAATATGATGCAGTCGCAGATATCTATGATGCGATGTGAGAAACACTACAAAAGAGCAGCTGATGTGTCAGCTGCTCTTTTTATTAAGATGTGCTAAGGAAACGCTGATTAAATCGCAGAGTCGAATTTCATATGGGTTTTTATACATAGCTTCGTCATCATCCTCCTTAAATAGCTCGCTATTCGCGTCAGATGATTCCTTGCTCTGTATAAAAATCCAAGAATGAAAGCTGACAATGATTTAATCAGTGTTTCCCTAAGGAAACTTTGATGTCGCATTTTCTGAACCTTGAACCCTTCCCCGGCATGCGATATAATGGAATCAGGAAAGCCTATATTTTCATAATTCTCTCATTTAATAATAAGGAGGATTCAAATGGCAAAGGTATACACAAGAACGGGTGATAAGGGCAAGACCTCTCTCTACACAGGAGAACGCGTATCGAAAGGCTGTCAGCGTGTAGAAACCTATGGCACCATTGATGAAGTAGATTCTGTGCTGGGCGAGGCGCGTGCTTTTGCGACCCATGATAATGTCAAGGAAACGATCTATGCGCTGCAGAAAGAACTGTGGCTTTTGATGGCGGATGTAGCGAGCGTCGGCAAAGAAGCAAATATTACGCCGGATCATGTGACGAAGCTGGAACAGATCATCGATACCTATACGGATGAGCTGGCACCACTTGATCATTTTCTGGTGCCGGGGGATACCCAGAGCGCCAGCTTCCTTGATGTGGCGCGTACTGTTGTTCGCCGTGCAGAACGTGACATGTGGCGTCTTTCCGAAGAGGAAGAGGTGCATGAAGTGGATATCCGCTACCTGAATCGTCTGTCTGACCTTTGTTTCACTCTTGCCCGTTACGAAGCTGAAGTCAAATAAGAGATATGTGACCGGAATGGTGGAACCGCCAAGCGACATTTTCTCGTTTGGCGGTTTTTGCATGTGGGTGGACAGGGGATTGGGGATCAGGATGGTCCTTCGCTTTCAGGCTTATCATTGAAACTATCCGGCTGTTAGTATACAATAAGACGAGTTTATTCATGGGAAGTGAGTACGTACGAGTCGTCCGATCCCTGATCCATAATTCCTAGTCATCAGTCACCAGCTGCCATTCGTTTTCAAAGGAGAAATATCATGGAACTTTTAGCACCAGCCGGATCTCCGGCGCATCTTATCGCTGCGCTCGATGCAGGAGCAGATGCTGTGTATCTTGGTGGGAAACGCTTCAGCGCGCGAAAATTTGCGGGCAATTTCTCTGATGAGGAGATGAAAGAGGCCGTCCGTATGGCGCATGGAAAAGGCGCCTCGGTGTATGTGACGCTGAATACATTGATCGGCGATATGGAGAATCAGGCTCTTGCAGAGTATCTTCAGTTTTTAGGGACGATCCCGATCGACGGACTACTGGTGCAGGATTTCGGTGTCGTTTCCATGGTGAGGAAGATCGCTCCGCACATTCCGCTCCATGCCAGCACACAGATGACGGTGTCAAATCTGGATGGCGTTCGTTTTCTGGGGGATCATGGATTCCAGCGTGTGGTGCTTTCGCGCGAGCTTTCTCTGGCGGAAATCAAGGAGATCACCGACCAAACGAATGTGGAGATCGAAGTTTTTGTTCATGGGGCACTCTGTGTGTGTTACTCGGGGCAGTGTCTCATGAGCAGTTTCATCGGCGGGCGCAGTGGAAACCGTGGTTCCTGCGCGCAGCCCTGCCGCATGCCCTATGAGCTGGTGGATGATGCGGGCCGTCCTCTCGCGCAGGAGAAGGGGAAGTACATCCTGAGCCTCAAGGATATGATGGGGCTTCCTAGGATCCCCGACCTCTTGGCTGCCCATGTGTCCTCTCTCAAGGTGGAAGGGCGCATGAAGAGCGCAGAGTACGTCTATAATACCGTATCAGCGTATCGAAAAGCGATCGATGCAGCGAAGCAGCATCTTCTGATCGATACCGAGCCGTTGAAGCTCGATCTGGAAGAGGAATTTAACCGCGGCTATACGACGGCATATCCGGATGATACCGCAGGGCCGTCTATGATCACGGAGTACGCGCCAGGAAATCACGGCGTCGAGGCAGGACATGTGGAAAGCATCGGGCGCGCTGCCTTTGTTTTTAAATCAGAGGCAGATAGGCGTCTTGTGGATGTGACGGGTATTTCCTATGAGACAGAAGAAAGAACAATCGCCTTTATTCCTGTAGAACGGCTGTCTTCTCTGAAAAAGGGGAAATATCGCGCTCTGTTCGAAAAACGCCCTCTCGCGCATGCACATGTCTACTGGAATGTGAAAATACCGAAGAAGTCACTTGCGATGAAGGATCTGCAGGGAAAGATCCCGCTTTATCTCTCCTTGTCAGCGACTCCCGGGGAGGCACTGTCTTTGACCGCTGCCGATGATAAGGGGCATGCGGTGACGGTTATGTCCGATGTACTCATGGAAAAAGCCAAAGCGCACGTGACGAGTGCAGAAGAGATAGAGAAGCAGATGAGCCGTCTTGGTAATACATGGTTCACACTTGCAGACATATCGGCATCCAATGAGGGATGCATGGTGCCGAAAAGCATTCTGAACCATCTGCGGCAGGAAGCGGTAGAGTCACTTTTGGCAAAGCGAAGAGAGGCACATGAGGCAGGCATCCCGCACCCACTCCCTGCCTCGATGACGTCTGCTTTTTCGAAAGTCCCTTCTGAGGAGGGCGCACATGTGACAGTCCGGACGACGCTTCTTTCTCATGTGAAAGAGGCGCTGGCAGCCGGTGTACGTCAGGTGATTTTTGGCGGCGAATCCTTCTCGCATAGGCCGATTCCATGGAAAGACTATGAGGAGGCGGTGCGTCTTTGTCACGAGGCGGAGGCAGAGATCCTCTTCCCCACACCGCGCGTGGTACGAGAAAAATATCAGGCCAGAGCGCAGGCGCAGCTGCGAAAGCTTTTGACGCTCCTTCCCGATGGCGTGGTGCTGGAATATGCCGGAGCCATCGAATGGGTGAAGGGGGAGGAAAGCCTCGCTGTCTGGGCGGGACCGTCCATGAATATTTTCAATAGTGAAGCTGAAAAAGAAATCGAAAGGCTTGGCTTTTCAGGTTGCTTCCTTTCACAGGAGCTGACGATCCCGCAGATCCGTCATATTGCGAAAGGATCGGATATACCGCTCGGGGCCTATGTGTATGGGCGGACGGAGATGATGATTTCCGAGTACTGCGCGATCAATGCGGTGATGGGAGATAAGGACAAAAAGCACTGCCCTATGTATTGCATGCGGGGGCACTTCGCCCTGAAGGATGGGGAAGGACGCCGTTTCCCTATCCATACCGATGAATGGTGCCATATGCATATCGCCAACTGCCATGTCCTGGATATGCGTCCGTACTTTGATGAATTAAAAAAAGCAGGCCTTTCTGCGCTGACACTGGACGTTCGCGGGAATGAAGGAAGTATCTTCTCGCTTTGTAAGGATGCCTGTGATATACTATGCGGCCGGAAAGAGGCCCCCGGAGCAGGCAGGGGAGACGATGTCACCCGTGGTCACTTCTTTAGAGGAGTTTTATAAATGAAACAAGATGTACTGGAAACACTGGAGTTCGACAAGATCCGCGAAAAGCTCGCAGAGCTCGCCCCCTCGCAGCTTTCCAAAGCTATGGCACGGACGCTCATGCCGTCCGTAGAGCCAGAGATCATAGAGAAAAAGCTCACGGAAACAGAAGAAGCATCGATTCTTCTGGAGCGCGAGATCACGACCCCTTTGGGGGAGACGCATGACATCACCGAGACACTGGAAAAAGCTGGGAAAGACATGATCCTGATGGCGAAGGAATTCATTGATCTCGCCGCAACGCTCGAAACGTATAAGAAGATGCATCACTATTTCGAAGGCGAGCGTCATCTTGTCTATCCCGCGCTCGAAGAGCTTGCTTCGCTCATCATCCCGCAGGAACAGCTGATTGCAAGGATCCATCAGGTCTTCGATGAGCATGGCGAAGTCAGTGACCGCGCCTCCCCGCGTCTTTCCCGCATCCGCACGGAAAAGGAAATGATTAAGAATCGTATCCGCAAGACGATCCAGCAGATCATCCAGGATAAGGATCAGTCATCCTATTTTCAGGACGCTATCGTGACACAGAGAAATGGTCGCTATGTCGTACCGGTCAAGGAAGAATACCGGTATAAATTTGAAGGGATCGTGCATGACAGATCATCCACCGGACAGACGCTTTTTATGGAGCCGATGGTCTCGGTGCGCCTGAATAACGACCTCGCGGAACTCACGGCTTCGGAAAAGCAGGAAGTACAGGAAATCCTTCGCGCACTTACCGAGCAGGTGAAGAAGACACGGGAAGTCACCAAGAACAACTGTCACCTTGCGACCGAGCTGGAGTTTATTTTTGCGCGTGCGAAATTGGCACTCTCTATGCAGGGAGTAAAAGCCATCCACTCCGCTCATGCGCTCGACCTTCGCCGTGCTCGTCATCCACTTATTCCTGCGGATAAGGTGGTGCCGATATCTTTGACGCTGGGAATGGATTTCCAGATCCTCATCATTACAGGATCGAATGCGGGCGGCAAAACCATCGCGATCAAAACAGCGGGGCTTCTATCGCTCATGAATCAGTCCGGTCTCTTCATACCGGCGGCTGAGGGCTCGATGCTTCCGATTTATAAAAATATCTATGCTATTATCGGTGACGAGCAGAGCATCCAGTATAATCTTTCGACCTTTTCTTCCTACATCACACAGCTTACGGCTTTTCTTTCTCATGTGGGGACAGAAGATCTTGTGCTTCTCGATGAACTGGGTTCAGGCACGGACCCTGTCGAAGGAGCTGCGCTTGCCCAGTCCGTTACGGAGTATCTGCAGATGCAGGGAGTACCCGCTATCATTACGTCCCATTTCAGTGAAATGAAAAAACTCGCTTACGAGACGCGCGGCATCGAAAATGCATTCGTAGAGTTTGACGAAGAGACACTGACGCCGACCTACCACCTCATCATCGGTGTCGCGGGAAACAGCAATGCCTTCAGCATCTGCAAGCGACTTGGTATGCCGCCCCTTGTCCTTTCGCGTGCCAGCCAGCTGAAAGAAGGCTCTCCGCTTCACAATATGGAAGAAGTCATGGCACGGCTGAACCGCCAGACGCGGGAAGTCGCGCATGAAAAAGAAGAGGTGGAAGCCCAGCTGAAGAAGGCTGAGGAACTGCGGAACGAACTTAGGACAGAGACGGATGCTTTCTATAAAAAGAAAGACCAGATCTTGGAGAAAACCAGACAAGAAGCGGAGACTATCAAAAGAGATCTTAGAAATCAGTCGGAAGCCATCATCAAAGATCTTAAGAAAAAGGCCTCAGCGATGGCAAAGGATGATCTCCAGCAGCATGTTTCCAAAGTGCGTGGTGTGATCGACGCCATGGCACTCCCCGGAAGAGAAAACCGAAGAAATCCGCTTCCCAAGGAGCAGATCAAAAAAGGCACCTATGTCTATATCGATACGCTTGACAGTGATGGTACCATCACCAAAGTGTCGGGAAATAAGATCACCATCGCCTGTGGTCTGATGCATGTCACCGTGACTCCGGAGCATTGCTTCGAGACGAAGAAACCGGTGAAGAAGGTCAGGAAGCCGGTCAGTCGTCCGTTCGCTGCCCGGGGTGCGGCGAGTGTTCGTACCGTTCATACCACGCTCAATGTCATAGGGAAAACAGTCGATGAGGCCGTCCCTGAAGTAGATCGTTTTTTGAATGAATGTTTCATGGCAGGCGTTTCGCCGGTGCAGATTATTCATGGCAAAGGGACCGGCGCACTGCGTCAGGGGATCCAAGAGTATCTTCGTACGCTGAATTTCGTAAAGGAATTCCATGAAGCTGACTATAGAAATGGGGGCGCGGGCGTGACAGAGGTCTTCTTCTGACGGTAGACTGTAAGACAAAGAGGATATGATTTTCTCTTCATGGAAGCGTCAACAAACATAAAAAGAGGAAGCCTATCCTTCATTTCTGATACCCTAAAACGAGCCTCTCCGGCTCGTCTTTTACGTTAAATTTTGCACTGTGTAAAGGAACGTGATAAAATAGGTAAAATATTTTTGTCAGCACGGTCCAGCTTGGCAGACCGTGAGTGAAATGAGGAGGAGTATCGTGGGCGAGCTCAATTTACTGCAGAAGAAAATTATGAAAGACGGTGTCATCAAAGCGGGGAATGTACTTAAGGTCGACAGCTTTCTGAACCATCAGATCGATGTCCCTTTCATCAGCGAACTGGGGAAGGAGTTCAAGAAACTTTTTGGTGACCGCCAGGTGGATAAGATCCTGACCATCGAAGCGTCCGGTATCGGCATTGCCTGTCTCACTGCAGTATATTTCGGGGTTCCGGTCCTCTTTGCCAAAAAGTCGGCAGGCAGCAATATGGATAAGGATGTCTATGCGACCGAAGTGAAGTCCTTCACACATAATAAAGTGAATCATGTCGTAGCCTCCAAGAAATATCTGAATGCCGGTGAACACATCCTCATCATGGATGATTTTCTGGCAAACGGCTGCGCTGTGCAGGGGCTGATCGACCTTGTCAAACAGGCCGGCGGTATCGTAGAAGGTGTTGGGATCTGTATCGAGAAAGGATTTCAGGGCGGCGGTGATGAGCTCCGTGCTTCCGGTATTGATGTGAAATCGTTGGCTATTATCGAAAAGATGGATGCAGAAACAGGCACTATTACTTTTAGATAATGCGCAAAGATGCAAAGCAGTGAATTTCTGTAGAGAGTCCAATAATTATTACAGTTAGGAGTGTATTGTGGAAAAAGATCCGATTTATGAACCCAATGGGAAAATCACAATCAGAAAAGCGGTTCCTTTCGGACTGCAGCATGTACTTGCCATGTTCGTGGCCAATATCGCGCCGATCCTCATCGTAGCCGGTGCTGTCAAAATGGATCCGGCGGAGTCGGCGGCACTCGTGCAGTCTGCGATGATCGTAGCCGGCATCGGCTCTCTTCTTCAGCTTTTCCCCATCTGGCGTTTTGGCAGCGGTCTGCCGATCATCATGGGGATCAGCTTCACCTTCGTTTCCGTGGCCTGCATCATCGGTACCAAGTATGGCTATGGTGCAGTCCTTGGTGCTGCGCTCATCGGCGGTATATTGGAAGGTATCCTTGGCCTTGGCGCCTCCTGGTGGAGGAAATTTATCCCGCCGATCGTGTCTGCGTCCGTCGTGACGGCCATTGGGTTTTCCCTGCTTCCCATCGGGGCCAATTCTTTTGGCGGCGGCTTTGGCAATCCAAATTTTGGCGCCCAGAATTACCTGATCGTTGGTACCATCACGCTTGTTGCCTGCCTTGCGTGGAATCTTAAAGCACACTCTTTCTATAAGCAGCTTTCCGTCCTCTTTGGGCTTGTCGTTGGCTATATCGCCGCGTACTGCTTCGGCATGGTCGATCTGTCTCGACTGACGGAAGTCCCGCTTATTTCCCTTCCCGGGATCATGCCGATCTCGCTTGAATTCCATGGAGATGCCATTTTCTCCTTCTTCCTGATTTTCCTCGTCTCCGCAACAGAAACGCTGGGGGATACCAGTGCTCTTGCCATGATGGGGTATGGTCGCCAGGCGACGAGCCGTGAAGTTTCTGGCTCCATCGCGGTCGATGGCTTCGTAAGCTCACTGTCTTCCCTTTTCGGCTGCATGCCGATCACATCCTTCAGCCAGAATGTCGGCCTTGTCGCTATGACCAAGGTCGTAAATCGTAAGGCTATCGGATGCGGTGCGGCACTTATGATTCTGGCAGGCATCATCCCCGGCCTTGGCGTCATCCTGGCGTCTCTTCCGGATGCCGTTCTCGGCGGCTGCACGCTCATGATGTTCGGCTCTATCGTTGTTTCCGGTGTCCGTATGCTCGGAGAATGCGGTTACTCGCAGAGAAATATGAGCATCGCCGCCCTCTCTCTCAGTATTGGTCTCGGTTTCACACAGACCCCGCAGATTTTCCATATCTTCCCGGAACTCTTCCGCAGTGTTTTTGCGGAAAACTGTGTGGCTGTGGTCTTTGTTGTCGCTGTTATTCTGAACCTCGTCTTCCCTAAAGAAGAAAAGAAAAATCTGATTGTAGAATAATCGAATTTAGAAAAGCCGCCCGGTCTTTGAGGCCAGGCGGCTTTTTGCGGGGGCGAGAGGCTCATTCGTACCTTCTTTGGATCAGCTTTTTTCAAACGCACCCTTCTGTTTTACCGGTGCATTCTCATTTAAAATCAAACATAAAAAATGTTTAGATATACTATAGCAGGGTTCCTTGAAAATGTACCGATTTCCTTGAGAATATCAGTACAAAATGGTGCAAAAAACTTGACCAAAATCAGCTTGGGCGATATAGTTAAATACAGTGGATAAATATAAAATCGAATAGGTGATAAAATGTTTAATTTACCAGAAAAATATGTCATGATTGACGGCTTCAAGATTCCTGCAGACAAAGGCGAAGAGTACAAGCGTCTTCGCGACAGCATGGCGAAGGAAGCGGATAAGTTTTTCCATACCTTCTGTGAAGAAGTGAAGAAGCAGAAGCTGGTGGACATCCTTGGCGAAGGCATCGTCGGCTATTCTTCGACCGGTGAAATGCTGGCAAGAATTTCCCTCGATCCTTTTGAGCTGTCTGCGCTGAATGTAGCAAAACAGAGAAAGAAGCTGCATGAATATATGCTTGCGACCAATGGTTACGATGATGATGACTACCAGCAGCTCCTGAAGGAATTCAAGGAACGTCAGGCGGAAAGAAAAGCATCCAAAGAGAAAAAAGCGTAATGCGTTTCAGGGCATCCATGCATTTGACCGGCATGGATATGTTTGATATGAGAAATGGCATTGTGATCTTGCGGAAAGACGCGGATCGACATGTCACTTCGCTCATGATGCACTCTTACAAATGCCTGCCAGCTCTTAACCGCTAACATAATAACAATAGGAAGGAACATACTGCTATGATTCATTTGATTCTGGACAGTACCTCCGGCGTTGGTGCAGATTTTCTAGCCCTTCACCCGAATGTACACTGTATTTCCCTGACCATTGAAATGGGAGAGAATTACGTACCGGAAAGCGAGGCAACCATTAAGGCTGTTATCGATTATTCCGAAGCGACGAAGAAATCGGTACCTACGAGCCAGCCGAGTACCGGCGATTTTCTGAAGCTGTTCTCCGATATTCCTGCCGAAGACCCGATCATTGTGCTCTGCATTTGCTCCACCATCAGCGGCACGTACAACGGGGCGCTTTTGGCTGCCCGACAGTCGGGGCGCAAGAATATCACGGTCATCAATACGAGAACGACGGCGATCGGCATGATCCATCTGCTGGAGGATGGTTTGGATATGATCGAGAAGGGGCTTTCCTATGAGGAAATCGCGAAAGCACTCGAAGAAGCCTCGATGCGGACGGGACTCACCGTCGCACTCGATACCATTGACTATCTGAAGCGCGGAGGACGCATCGGGAAGGCTGCCGGCCTCATTGGAAGCATTCTCAAAATCAAGCCGGTGATTTACTTGAATGAAAACAATGAAGTAGATGCTTTAGGGAAGGTGCGCACGACAAAAAAAGCAAATGCTCTCATGATCGATTATCTGAAAAAGCAGGAGCCGCTCAAGAGACTCGGCATCGTACACATCGAAAATGAAGCCGGAGCGAAGGTGCTCTATGACAAAGCGAAGGAAATGTATCCGGACATGGACATTACACTCACGACGGCGACCCCGGTTCTGACAGCCTATCTGGGACCTGGTCTTACTGGATTCATTTTTGAAAGAGCCAAATAAATGGGGGAGAGAATGATGTATACCGTTATTGATGGGAATTGTTTCAAAAATATGCTGGTAGGAGCGTATCAGCTTTTCCAGAAGAAATATGAAATTATCAATCAGCTGAATGTTTTCCCCGTGCCGGATGGCGATACAGGGAATAACATGCTGAATACCTTGAAGTCCATGTACAGCATGATTGCGGAAGTCAGCCCGGAAGAGCCAGTTGGCATCATCGCTGAGAAAGCTTCTGCTGGTGCTATCATGGGGGCACGCGGAAATTCCGGTGTCATCCTTTCGCAGATCATTCATGGCATCAGCCGCGGCCTGCATGGCAAGAAGACTGCCTCCTGCGGACAGATGAGCAAGGCTTTCCAGTACGGTATCCTGTATGCATATCGTGCTGTCACCAAGCCGGTGGAGGGCACTATCCTTTCCGTAGCTCGCGGCATTGCGAAAGGGACACATGATGTATACCGCGTGGAAACGGATTTCAGCAAAATTTTGGAAGCATCTATCGATGCGGGAGAAGAAGCGCTCGCTAAGACGCCGGAACAGCTGCAGATTTTAAAAGATGCGAATGTTGTTGATGCCGGTGGTCAGGGACTGATCTTCTTTTTGATGGGTTGTCTGAATGGTCTGACCGGGAAAGTCGAGGATATCGAAGTCGATGTGAAGCCGGTCATCAGCCGTCTGGAAGCAAAAGGAGAGTCTTTCTCCATTGAGTATCCCTACTGCACGGAATTCATCATCAGCCCATGTAAAGTAAGTGCTCGTGAGGTCCGCCAGAAGCTTTCTTCCTGGGGTGAATCTATGATCGTCGCTGCGGGCGATAATCTGGTGAAGGTTCACATCCACGCCCAGCGTCCGGGCCATGTCCTGGACATGGCAGCGGACTGGGGTACGCTCCATGACATCAAGTGTGATAACATGGTCGACCAATTTCATAGAAATAAAGAAAAGCAGCAGAAGATGGAAAAGAAACCGCTTGGTGTCCTGACCGTGGTCTCTGGGGAAGGCTGGACAGAGCTTTTCGAAAAATCAGGCTGTGATGTTGTCTCCGGCGGTCAGTCCATGAATCCATCCGTGCAGGAACTCTCGGCAGGTATGGAAAATGGACAGTATGAGAAATATATCATCCTGCCAAATAACAAAAACATCATTCTTGCTGCGCAGCAGCTGAAGAAAATGCTTGGTGAAAAAGTCCATATCGTACCATCCACGAACCCGATGGAAGGGCTGGCAGCTGCTATGGTTTTTGATGGTAAGGCCACTATCGCGGAAAATCTTGATGCCATGGCCGACCGTCTTTCAGACATCAGGAGCGGTATGATCACGACCGCTGTACGTGACAGCATTGTCGGTGAATCCACCATTCACAAGGACGACTTCATGGGTCTTGTCAAAGGTTGTGAAGTCATCTCCGTACCGGAGCTTTCCGACTGCTTCATGCAGGTACTTGGTGAACTTATTGATGAAGATACCGAGATCGTCACCATTTACTACGGAAAAGACCTTTCGGAAGAAGACTGTCAGAAAGAGATCGAGAAGGCAGAAAAAGCCTACCCGGATGTCACCTTTGAAATGTACGAAGGCGACCAGCCGTTGTATCCGATGTTTATCGCAGCAGAATAAGGAACAAGAAAAGGAGCTGTGAAGAAATGAATTCTCATTTCTTCACAGCTCCTTTTTACTTTGCTTTCATTTGGTTCAGGGTTCAAGGTTCAGGGCTCTCGTGGCGGCTTCGCCGCCTTTTTTTAGAAGATGGTATTCTCGTATCGCAGCCTTCCCCTCTAGGGGAAGGTGCCCGAAAGGGGCGGATAGGGTGACTATGGCATGAAAGACAGCTGGGATAAGGTTTCCCGGTCACTCCTATGAGAGCTGCAAGTCCCCCGCGGCAGATGGAACGCGAAAATGAGATGATCGTTATTTCACATCGCCTTTTTTATTGGAATGATGGGGTCTTTTACACAAACACCGAATACATTTGACTCTGCGATTGAATCAGCATTTCTTCAGGTTATCAGGATTTGAAAGGATAACGCACAGCCATCGGAAGTGCGCATCGGCTGCTTATGTCGGCCCTCCAGCATCATAGGACAATAAAATCTCTTGACATTAGTGGGAAATAAGAATATCCTATGAAAAGGTTAGTAAGTGATATTTACAGGGGAATCCGGTGAGACTCCGGAACTGTTCCGCAGCTGTATAGGGAGTTTTCTCATGGCAGTTCCTTCGCACGGACATGGGAGAGCAGGGAACCAAGTCAGAGCGCCTGAAAGATGTAGTCCGATCGTAAGCCATCGAGAGAGTGGCCGCAGGATCTTGGGATGGAGAAGTCCATCCTGACTTCGTGCGGCTTTTTTAGGTGTTACAGCGATGAATTTCTCATTTTTAAGGAGGAATGAAAATGAAAAAGAAAATGGGTGCCTTTATTTTATGCTTCGCCCTTCTTGGCGCGGGATGTGTCTTTGTAGAAGAGGAGAAGACGAGCCCGGAGGTCGATCCGGCAGCGACACAGATGACAGAGGCATATCCATCTCCGGATGCCATCCTTCCGCCAGTGCCTGTACCGCCGGAGAAGGGGATCCAGGATGCAGCCGCTTTTCAAAAATATGCAGAAGAAGTGGATCTGTATGTGAAAGCCTGCCAGCACTACATTGACGGAGCGACAAATGATGCGAATGCCATCATAGAAGCCAGAAATAAAGCTGTAAAAAAGGCACAGGAAGCGGTAGATGTGTACAATCGCTTTTTTGATAAATAATAAACTGTTCCAGTCAGATACATAGAAAAGGATATACTCCGATGAAACAACTGATCAGCTACTATCGTATGCCGGGTGACCGGGAGGAGGAGATCTCTCGTCTTATCCATGCGGAAGGTCTGGATGGGGTGGAAAACCTTATATATGGCAGTCAGGCGGGGAGTCCGCCATTTTTGCAAATCACTGTGGGAACGCATCTCAGGTACTGGCCCTATTGGATGGATCTCTATGAAGGGAATAAGGATCGTCTGTTTGACATTTTTGCAAATCAGGACAATATACGCCAAATGTATGGCGCAGAGGATAGAGAAGGCTGGATACAAGTCATCCGTGCGAATATCCGTGCAGCACTGGCTGAGAAGCCCCGCTATCTGGTCTGGCATGTGCAGGAGAGTACGCCTGAAGAGGCCTTTTCCTGGCGCTTCCGCCATACCGATGAAGAAGTTCTGGCAGCGACGGCAGAGCTCTATCAGTCTTTCCGTGATCTGATCCCGGACGGGGTATTCATTCTCTTTGAAAATATCTTCTGGCCGGGGCTTTACCGACTTGAACCAGAGAAGGTGGAATACTTTTTCATAAAACTGGCTGATCCCGCTCATACAGGCCTTATGTTTGACAGTGGACATTTCATGATCACGAATCCGGATCTGACAAGCGAAAAAGAGGCCGTGCTCTATATCAGGGAAAGCATGAAGCAGCTGGGGGAAATGAGATCGCTCGTGAAAGGTATTCATCTCTCCTGCTCTCTTTCCGGAGCATATATCCGCCAGTTCAGGAGGGAAATGCCGGTTCCGCTGACGAATCAGGTCATGATGCGTCATATATGTTCTTTGGATCATCATGATCCATTTCAGACGAGAGCCGCCAGAGAGATCGTCGAGGCCATCGAGCCGGACTATGTGACGCATGAACTTTTCGGGAATACGTTCGTCGAAGCGGTGGAGAAGGCACGAAAGCAGGCGTTACTGGTGACAGGAGCAAGGGAAACGCAAGTATATCACAGCGTTTGACCACACAAGCATTTTTAGGCAAAGCATAAAATCAAACAGCAATTTCCTCGGCATTCTCCTAAATCTGTGAGACATAGAATTATTTTTCTTTGTCATTTTCCTGTAGTCTCCTTAAACTGGTAAAAATGCCCGAAATCGAAAATTTTCAAAATACTATATTGACATTTTTCGAATAACCCGCTATAATACATTCAGAAAGTTAAATATGCTTCGTGAGGGTTCGATACGAATCCTGTACGAGAGAGTATTTCTTATAAGGAGGAATCCCAAATGTCTCTCAACGGTAAAAAAATTAGCGAATTCAAACTGAATGCATTCCAGCAGAACGATTTCATCGAAGTCACCGATAAGGATCTTCTCGGCAAGTGGAGCGTGCTCTTCTTCTATCCGGCGGACTTCACCTTTGTGTGCCCGACTGAGCTTGAAGACTTGCAGGGCAAGTATGCTGACTTCCAGAGAATCGGATGTGAAATTTATTCTGTTTCCTGCGATACCCACTTTGTTCACAAAGCATGGCATGAATCGTCTCAGGCAGTCGGCAAGGTCGAGTACCCGATGATCGGTGATCCGATCGGCAAACTGTCCAAGGAGCTTGATATCTACATCGAAGACTCTGGCCTCACAGAAAGAGGTACCTTCGTCATCAATCCGAAGGGCGAAGTCGTACTGTATGAAGTGAGCGCAGGCAACATCGGCCGCAATGCGGACGAGTTGCTTCGCAAGGTGGAAGCCGCTCAGTTCGTATATGAGCATGGCGATGAAGTCTGCCCGGCTAAATGGCAGCCAGGTGCAAAAACACTGAAACCGTCCTTTGATCTGGTCGGAAAGTTATAAAAAGGAGCGGCATCATGGAAAAACGATATGATGCCATTATAGTAGGCGGAGGACCGGCAGGGCTCTCCGCCGCTATTTATATGGCACGAGCACGTTTTCATGTCCTTGTCATCGAAAAAGAGAAGATGGGCGGACAGATCACGATCACATCAGAAGTGGTGAATTATCCCGGCGTTTATAAGACAGACGGTGAGGCACTGACCCGAGAAATGGTGCGTCAGGCTGAAGCCTTCGGTGCAGAATTTTTGACGGCAGAAGTAAAGAGCCTGTCGCTTACTGCAGATACAAAGGTGGTACATACCGATCGAGGAGATTTTGAGGCGATGGGTATCATCTATGCAGCTGGTGCGCATCCCCGTCTTGCCGGATTTTCCGGCGAAAAAGAATTCCGTGGACATGGTGTGGCTTACTGTGCGACATGTGATGGGGAGTTCTTCACCGGAAAGGACATCTTTGTTGTTGGCGGTGGGTATGCAGCCGTGGAGGAAGCCCTTTTCCTCACTAAGTACGGGCGCAAAGTCCATGTCCTTGTTCGCGGAGATGACTTTTCGATCTCGTCTGCAGCTGTCGATGAGCTGAAAGAGCATCCTGATGTTACGATTTCCTATCATACTGAGGTGGTGCGGATTGAGGGTGACAGCGCTGTCCGCTGCCTTGTCCTCAAAGATCGGAAGAGCGGAGAAGAGCGTCTTGTAGAAGCCAAAGATGGTGACTATTTCGGTGTCTTTGTCTTCGTCGGATACGCGCCGGAGAGTGGACTTCTGAAAGGACAGATCGAGCTGGATCCTGCAGGCTACGTGGTGACAGATCGTGAGCAGCAGACGAATCTGCCCGGCGTATATGCAGCGGGCGATATCTGTGTAAAGCAGCTCCGTCAGGTCGTGACGGCTGTCAACGATGGTGCGGTCGCTGCTACTTCGCTGGAACGGTACCTGGGAAATCTGTATCGACGTCTCGGCCTTCGTCGTACCTATGCGCGAAAGAAAGTCGTCAAAGAGGAAAAGACGGCTCCCAAAGCTGTGGCAGGAGCTTTTCTTGATGATGCGATGCGTGAAGCTTTATCGCCGGTCCTTGCCCGCTTTGAGAAGCCTCTCCTACTCAGAGTATCGAGTGACGGCACTCTGCTTGCAGACGAAGCAGAAAGTCTGGTACGGGAACTTGCCAGCCTTTCAGATACACTTTCCTATGAAGTGGTGAGAGAGGGGAATCCGGATGTTACCATTTCTATCTGCAGCGCGGAAGGAAAGGATCTGGGACTCCGTTTTCACGGTGTTCCCGGCGGGCATGAATTTAATTCCTTTATTCTGGCACTCTACAATGCAGCAGGTCCCGGGCAGGATGTGGGAGAAACCCTGCAGCAGCGCATAGAAGGGATTTCTCGCGATATTCACATAGATATTGCGGTTTCTCTCTCTTGTACCATGTGTCCTGATCTCGTTGCCGCTGCCGAACGGATCGCTGCGGATAATGACCATGTCTCTGTCGATGTGTATGACCTCGCGCACTATCCGGACATGCAGAAGAAATACAACATTATGAGCGTCCCCTGTTTGATCATGGATGGAAAGACGTATTTTGGGAAAAAGAGCCTTGAGGAGCTCCTGCAGATCATAAGATAAAAGAAGGAAATATCGCTTAAAGGGATGCGGCAAAATGCACAAGCATTTTGCCGCATCCCTTTTTACGTTGTCCTTACAGCTGGTTAGAAGATATATTTAGGAAAAGAACGCATCGTTTTAATTGCAGGATCGGACTGAATTTGAATTTCTTTAAAAGCATGAAAAACAAACAATGTCAAGTATTATCTATTATCAACTAACAACTGTTGATTTAAATCACGGAAATCAACCCTCTTTACAAACGAAAATCTATTTGACGCTACCCACGGCAGGCTCTATAATAGAAAGAACTGTTTTATCAAAAATGTCGACAGTAACGAAAAATTTGGAAGGTGAAACTATGCACGAAAAGTACGTACCTCAGCAGATCGAAAAGAAATGGCAGAAAATCTGGGAGGACACCAAAGCATTTGAAACTCATTCTGACCCGAGCAGAAAGAAATACTATGTACTGGAAATGTTCCCGTACCCGTCTGGCAATCTCCATATGGGGCATGTCAGAAACTACTCCATTGGTGATGTTGTCGCTCGTTTCAAGACGATGCAGGGATTCAATGTCATTCATCCGATGGGCTTTGATGCCTTCGGTATGCCGGCTGAAAATGCGGCTATCAAGCACGGCATTCCACCGGCGGAATGGACCTATTCCAACATCGACAACATGACCCGTCAGCAGAAAGAACTTGGTCTGTCCTATGACTGGGACAGAAAAGTCCTGACCTGCCGTGAAGACTACTACAAGCACACACAGAAGCTTTTCGAGATCTTCTACAAGAGAGGCCTCGCTTATAAGAAGGAAGCAAAGGTCAACTGGTGCGAAAGCTGCCACACCGTCCTTGCAAATGAACAGGTCGAAGAAGGACGCTGCTGGCGTTGCAAGAATGAAGTCGTCAAGAAAGACCTCTCTCAGTGGTTCTTGAAGATCACCGACTATGCAGACCGTCTCCTTGCGGATCTCGACCATATGCCCGGCTGGCCGGAACGCGTCAAGACCATGCAGAGAAACTGGATTGGTCGATCCACCGGTACCCAGTTCTCCTTCAAGGTCGAAGGCATGGATGATCAGATTCCGGTCTATACCACCCGTGTAGATACCGTCTACGGCGTCACCTACATGGTCCTTGCTCCGGAACACCCGCTCGTCGAAAAACTCATCGCGAATAACCCTGAAAAGGCAAAACTTGAAGCATTCATCGAAAAGATGAGAAATGAAAACGACATCGTCCGCACCGCGGAAGATGCACCAAAGCTCGGCATGTTTACCGGCAGTTATGCGATCCATCCGCTGACCGGCGAACGCGTGCCGATCTGGATCGCGAACTACGTCCTCTACGAATATGGCACCGGTGCCGTCATGGCTGTACCGACCCACGACCAGCGCGACTGGGATTTCGCTAAGAAATACAGCCTCCCAATGAAACTCGTCGTCCAGAATAAAGCCGGCTCCCTTTCTCTTGCCGAGATGGATAAAGCCTATGACGCTGACGGCGTCCTTGTGAACTCTGCGGAATTTGATGGTCTGAAATCCGGAGAAGCCCGTGAAGCCATCACCAAGAAATTCGAAGATATGGGCATCGGCGAAGGCAAAGTGAACTACCGTCTGCGTGACTGGCTGATTTCCCGCCAGCGCTATTGGGGCTGCCCGATCCCGATCATTCACTGCCCGCATTGCGGCAATGTCCTTGTCCCGGAAAAAGATCTCCCGGTCAAACTGCCGGAAGACGTCAACTTTGTCGCAGGTGCGACCTCTCCGCTCGAAACCAGTGAAGCCTTCCTTCACTGCAAATGTCCACAGTGCGGTGCGGATGCTACGAGAGAAACCGACACTATGGATACCTTCATCGATTCTTCCTGGTACTTCCTGCGTTACTGCGATCCGCACAATACCGAAGAACCATTCGCAAAGGATAAGGCAAACTACTGGATGCCCGTCGACCAGTACATCGGCGGCATCGAACACGCCATCCTTCACCTGCTGTATTCCCGCTTCTTCATGAAAGTCCTTCAGGATGAAGGCATGGTCGACTATCCGGAACCATTCACGAACCTGCTCTGTCAGGGCATGGTGCTGAAAGATGGCGGCAAGATGAGTAAATCCGTCGGCAACGTCGTTTCCCCAGAAGAAATTGTCGGGAAATACGGCGCTGACACGGCCCGCCTCTTCATCCTCTTTGCCGCTCCGCCGGAAAAAGACCTCGAATGGTCCGATCAGGGCGTCGAAGGCTCCTACCGTTTCCTGAAACGTGTCTGGAACATCGTCGGCAAGTACGAAGACATCCAGACTGAAGAAAAAGGCAAACTCTCCTCCGATGAATTCGCTCTCAGAAGAAAACTGCACCAGACCATCAAGAAAGTCACCGAAGATCTGGATGGGAAATTTGCTTTCAATACTGCGATTTCTGCCATCATGGAACTCGTAAACGATATGTACCGCTTCATCGAAGCCCATGATACCATCGAAGCGAGCCTTTCCGGCGAGCTCGTCAGAAACCTCCTCATCCTCCTCGCGCCATTCGTTCCGCATATGACTGAAGAACTCTGGCAGAGTGCAGGGCAGAAGGAAGAAAGCATCCACCTGGCTGCCTGGCCGGCTTGCGATGAGTCTGCTCTCGTCGTCGATGAAGTTGAACTCGCTGTCCAGGTCAACGGCAAGGTTCGCGCGACAATCTCCGTCCCGGTTGCTATGGCGCGCGAAGAAATCGGCGAAAAAGCCCAGGCTCTTCCGGAAATCCAGAAATTCACCGAAGGCAAGACCATCGTGAAAGTCATCGTCGTACCGAAGAGAATCGTCAATATCGTCGTCAAATAATAAGCAAGCGAAAAGAGAAGCCGCGAGGCTTCTCTTTTTTGTTGAAACACGTAGTCCTGCGTAGAAGGGTGATAAAGACGCACCGGCAACCTGAGCGGACGGAAAGGACGTCTGTGAGATGGCCGCTGTCAGAACAAGTGGGGACTGTGCCAATGGATCTATGCGAAAAATGGACAGGTGCGCTAGATTCTTCGACTCATTTCCCAAGTGGTTTTTATACTGCTGTTCCCCATTTGCCGGTACCCCTTCGCTTAGAATGATGGACAGGGGAGAATTTGTCTTCCCGTATCGTCATTCTGAATTATTTTGATTTCCTATATACTTATGTTATAATGCGGTTATAGTTCCAAAGGAGGCGGTCATGATGAAAAAGAAATCTATTCTAGCTATCGGGCTCACCGCTGCCCTGCTTTTCGGCCTTGCCGGAGAAGCAGAGGCATTTGGCTGGGGAGACATCGCGGGCAAAGCTGCAGATAAAGCCATCGGAAGCGTTCTTGGTTCTTCTGCCAAAAAGAAACCGGTGAAACAGTCCCGGCCAAAGAGCGAGAAACAGAAGAAAAGCGAACGCGAAGCGGAAAAGTATGGCGTGAAACGGATAGAAAGTCCGGATGGTACGAATCCCACTGCCTTTGCAGGCACGCTCGATCCATGGCCGCCGGATGAACTCTCCGCGCGCCCGGACTGGTTCGACAAACGCACGCAGCCTTGGATAATGACGAATGCACGCCTCGTCGCAGAGTATGAAAGTATGATCCAATGGCGTGCCTACGCGACACAAAATAGCCTTGGTACCATCGAGCCGGACGAAATCCGCTACACCGAGCTGATGGATGAAATTCATGTCCGCGTGAGAGCGATCGAAAGGTACTGTGATGCGGCAGAATATGGAGATTATCAGTCGATGCAGTCGAGAGCCTCCATGGGAGACTACCAGCGTGCAGTCGCCAGCAACATCGATCCGCTTAGTGGCTATGATCTGGATCTCAGCATCCCCGCAAATACACTTCCCGGCTATCATCCTGAGAGAAATTAAGGAAACACGGACTCAATCGTAGAATGTTCAGATTTTTTATTTTATGAAAAGAAAACCGTGTAAAATCTGGAATTTCTACGATGGTATTTCTCGGAGAGGGAAATCTTCCCGGGAGCCCAAAGCTCCCTCCGCATTCCTTCGTGCACAGACCTATAGGAAAGGGGCGCAGAGAGGGCAGACGGCGGATCCGATTTCCCTTCTCTCGCTCGAAAGCGTGCTAGCCGCCGGAGAGCGTAAGAAATACAAATCATAGAAAGACGCAGCAGGTCAAAAGATCTCATGCAGGATTCGCCTCCACGACTAACCCTAGAGCGAAGTTTAGCCGTACTTGTACGACATGAACCGTGAAATGCGCTG
>ERZ1108170.175-NODE-175-length-52744-cov-4.799825_pt1 | contig 52744 bp, 38 predicted proteins | sample MGYA00403705_ERZ1108170 | MGnify/ENA primary metagenome ERZ1108170 (study PRJEB35170, sample SAMEA104062422) | human gut metagenome | biome: human gut; feature: human-associated habitat; material: faeces | place: Denmark | collected 2012-06-15 ...
CAGAACAGGTAAGAGGATGCAGGCAGCAGTACCGTCAGAAGGGGCGATACTGCTTGTTTGCATTTTATAATAGTGGAAAAAAAGGAGAATTTGATTATGAAAGGTATTATTTTAGCAGGTGGTTCCGGAACAAGATTATATCCGCTGACAAAGGCGATTTCAAAACAGATCATGCCGGTGTATGACAAACCGATGATCTATTATCCATTGTCTACTTTGATGCTGGCAGGCATCCGTGAGGTGTTAATTATCTCTACACCGAGAGATCTGCCGGTGTTTGAAGATTTATTTGGAGATGGAAGCCAGCTGGGTATGAACTTTTCTTATGCAGTGCAGGAACAGCCAAGAGGACTTGCAGATGCATTTATTATTGGAGAAAAGTTTATTGGAAATGATGCAGTGGCATTAGTTCTTGGAGATAACATTTTCTATGGACAAAGTTTTTCAAAGGTTCTGCGCAGTGCTGCTGAGCGTATACAGAATGAGAAAGGCGCAACAATTTTCGGTTACTATGTCAGAGATCCGAGAGAATATGGTGTGGTAGAGTTTGATGAAAACGGAAAGGCTCTTTCCATCGAGGAAAAGCCAGAGCATCCAAAGTCAAATTATGCAGTACCGGGACTTTATTTCTATGACAATGATGTTGTAGAGATTGCAAAGAATGTAAAACCGTCTGCAAGAGGTGAAATAGAGATCACATCTGTAAATAACGAATATCTGCAGCGTGGAACATTAAGTGTTGAGACACTTGGCAGGGGATTTGCATGGTTAGACACCGGAAACCATGATATGCTGCTTGCTGCTGCAGATTTTGTATCTGCGATCCAGAAACGTCAGGGACTTTATGTGTCCTGTATCGAAGAGATCGCATACAAACGCGGATTTATCGATAAAGAGCAGCTCTTAAAACTGGCAGAGCCGCTGCTTAAGACAGATTACGGCAAGTATTTGGTAGAGGTTTCAAAAGGATTATAAAAATAAACTGTGAGGAAATAGAAATGGGAAAAATAAAAGTAACGGATAATTGCAATGGAATTAAAGGATTAAAGGTAATAGAACCGGCAGTCTTCGGGGATGCCAGAGGATATTTCATGGAGACTTACAATTATAATGATTTTGCAGAGGCAGGAATCGACTGCCAGTTTGTACAGGATAATCAGTCAGCCTCCAAAAAAGGCGTGCTCAGAGGATTACATTTCCAGATCAATCATCCGCAGGACAAGCTGGTACGTGTGGTAAATGGAGAGGTATTTGATGTTGCGGTAGATTTAAGAGAAGGATCTGAAACATTTGGAAAATGGTTTGGAATCGTCTTATCTGCAGAAAACAAAAAGCAGTTTTTTATTCCGAAGAATTTTGCACACGGATTTATCGTGCTGTCTGATTATGCAGAATTCTGCTATAAAGTTACAGATTTTTACCATCCGAATGATGAGGGAGGTATTCTGTGGAATGATCCTGCAGTCGGCGTTGAGTGGCCAATGCCGGAAGGGATGACACAGGCAGATCTGATCCTTTCCGATAAGGATAAAGTGCACGGCGGATTCGAGGCATATTGCAAGGAACGTGGAATCGCAAGATAGGAGCTTCATGAAGCAAAACAGATCTAATCCCGGAATAAGATTGCAGGAAAGGACTTGAAATGTATCAGACAAGAGAAAAAATTCAAAGTATCATTTTGCTTCTGACGGATTTGGTATGCTTTGCCGTGAGTTACTTCGGGGGAGGTTACCTGTGGCTGGTAGGATATCGAAATGTATCTGTTGTCAATATGAAGACAGAGCTGATGGAGAGCTTTGGCATTGTCATGGTCGTCTATATGCTCGTCATGCTTTTTTCTGATATTGATAACCGCTTTATTGACAGAAGTGTGTTCCAGGAAGTGTGGGCGGCTGTCAAGGCGAGCGTTGTACTGATCTTTGTGACAGCACTGACCATATTTTTGCAGCACAATAATGCAGAGGCTTCCCGTGGTGTGTATTTTTGTATCGCACTGGTCAATATGTGCCTCTATTTTGGTGTGCATATTATTATCAAATATTATCTGCTGCGTGTTTATCGTAATAAACGTGCAAACAATCAGGTGTTTTTAGTGACAACGGCAGAACGTGTGGAAAAGGTTATGGCGGATGCAGATCACTCCGGTGACTGGATCCACCGCCTTGCGAGTATTGCGATCATCGATGATAACCAGATCGGAAAATGGTATCACGGAGTGCCTGTTGTCGCAACATATGACAATATGTTCCAGTATGTGAAAGAGCAGATCGTGGATGAGGTTTTTATCAGTGTACCGTATGAGTCGGGAGATTCACTTGCAGAGGTGGTCGATAATTTCGAGGATATGGGTGCGATGGTGCATGTGACGATCGAGATTTTGAATAAATTCGATGATTATCACAAGAGCTTTAATATGATGGGAAATATTCCGGTCGTCACTTTTTCAAACCAGTCCTATGACTGGAAAATGCTTTTGATCAAGCGCATTATGGATATTTTAGGCGCGATCGTCGGACTTGCGATTACGGCAGTTGTCACTGTGTTTTTGGCGCCACCGCTTCTGATCGAGTCTCCGGGACCGCTTTTCTTTGCACAGAAGAGAGTTGGAAAAAACGGAAGATTTTTCAAGATCTATAAGTTCCGCTCCATGTATAAGGATGCGGAAGAACGCAAGAAAGAGTTAGAAAGTCAGAATGAGATGAATGGCCTGATGTTTAAAATGAAGGATGATCCGCGTATCACGAAAGTGGGAAAATTCATTCGGAAGACAAGCATCGACGAACTGCCGCAGTTTTTCAATGTCTTAAAGGGCGATATGAGTCTGGTTGGGACAAGACCGCCAACGGTGGACGAGTTCAAACAGTACGAGTCACATCAGAAACGCCGCTTAAGTGCAAAACCGGGAATTACCGGATTGTGGCAGGTAAGCGGAAGAAATGAAATCAGTGATTTTGAAGAAGTCGTAAAATTAGACGTGCAGTATATAGATAACTGGAGTCTTGGTCTTGATATCAAGATCATTTTAAAGACGATCAAGGTTGTATTTGAAAAAGGCGGAGAGTAGGAAGGAGCTTACGATGGATCAGAGATATGAAAGCAGCAGAGAATACAGTTTGATGGATATTCTGAAATACAATTTAAGAAAATGGTGGCTGGCAGCTATCTTAGCAGCCATTTTTGCAGTCATCGTTGGTGGATATAAGGCAAAAACTCTGATGCCTTATATTGATGCGGAAGTTTATGAGGACAGAATGCAGGTACAGGCGTCCATTTTTGTGAGTGATTTTAATACAGGCAGTTCTGTGGAGCGTGCAAATAATATCATGAAGATTGCAAAGAGCAGCAGCGTATATGAGGAATTCTGTAAAGTAACCGGCATTGATCTGACAAAGCAGGCATTTACGGATATGTTTGAATGCGAGCAGACAGAGGCATCCGATATCGTCACTTTATATGTGGTATATCCACGCACAAGCTGGGATTATACAGTGGATGATGAAGATCAGGCATTTGCTTTTATGAATGGACTGCTTGAGGCACTTGACACTGTGACAAAAAAAGAGATTGGAACACAGTGCTTTACCGTGTTTGATGCACCGGAATCACAGCGCAATGTAGAAAAGATTGCGTCCTATACAATTTCAAAATCTGAGTACCGCCAGGCAGTATTAAAGGCAGTCACAGCAGGTATTTTGCTTGGAATTCTTTTAGAAGTGGTATGTTATACACTCTGGATGATGATCTATAAAAAACCAAAAGATGCAGATGAAGTACAGACATGCTTAGAAACACCGGTTGTTGAAGTGATCAATAAAAAGAATGACGGTGAGGAGTCTTACAAAAAAGTTGCACTGTTTTTAGACCGCTTAAAAGAGGATGAAAACATTGAAAGAAAAGAGTCGGGAAGCCGCAGAATCAATATTCTTCCTGTAGGCCGTGTGGCAGATGAGACGGCATTGCGTGTGGCGATGGCTTATGCAAATGAAAAGAAAAAGACATTGTTGATTGACCTGAATGCGGCGGACAGTGAGGAGGCATCCTTAAGTGCATATGTCATGGGAACTTCTACCGAGTTAAAGCTGCAGCAGATGAACGAGTATTTGGATACGGTAAAGAGAAATAAAAAGCAGGAAAACGGTTTTGATCTTGTCGGCAATGAAAAATTCAAAGAACTGTTAGACCGTTTTTCCAAACAGTATGATTATATCCTGATCAATGGAAGAGATGCTGCATCCATGTCAGAGGGATATGAGGCGGCAGTACTCTGCGACAGCAATCTGGTGATCTGTGGACGCAGAAATGCAAAGACAGAAGCACTTTATACCGTGAAAAATACAGCAGAAGTAAACCATATCCATTTAGATGGAGTCGTTGTATATGATTTATAAAAATATCATTTATATGTGCATGCTTTTTGTGGTGCTGCCAGTGTGGATCGGTTTTTTGTGGGTATGGTTTTTGGATGTCAAAGGTACATTTATGAGGCTGTGTAATGCGTGGATGCTTGGATTGGTCACCATGTTTGCCGCAGGACAGATTATTTTGGTACCGATGATTCTGACAGGAAAAACCCTGACGTATACGATCAGTTTATGGAAAATAATATTGACGGTGCTCTGCGTTCTGACATTGATTCTGCTGTTAAAAAAACAGGAGGATGGAGGGAACACACGGAGAGAGGAAACACAGAGACAGAAAGTGGGAATATGGGGAACGGTATTTACCGTTCTTGCTGTGGTACTGATCCTGATACAGGCGTGGATTCCATTTCATTATCAGCATATCGATGACGATGACGCGCGCTATGTCTCCGAGGAAGTATCAGCAGTTGTGCATGATACGCTTTTGGTGGACGATCCGATCACAGATGAATACATGTACTGGGATGTCGGGGAAGTAAGGAAGGATGTGACATCTCCGTGGACGATGTATGTGTCAATGTGCTGCAGAATATCAGAAATTGCCCCTGCGGTATTTTCACACACTTATTTTCCGTTTTTTATGATCGTGATCTGCTATGTGCTGTATGGAATGATTGGAAATATCCTGTTTCGTGGAAATGTCGAGAAAACAGCCCTGTTTCTGATCGTATTATCGGTGTTCCACATATGGGATTTCACATCGACACATACACTTTCAGCGATGTTTTTACTCCGTATCTGGCAGGGAAAGGCAATTGTGGCAGGTTTTATCCTCCCATTGTTAATGTACCTGTTTTACCGGATCTTTCAGAGTGAAAAACAGAGCATGAGATGGGCAGTACCTTTGTATGCAGTCAGTTTTGCAGCATCACTTCTGTCCGGAATGGGGATTATTATGGCACCTGTCACGATGGGGATTTATGGACTTCTTGACGGAATTTATTACAGAAATATAAAACGTATGCTTTGTATATGGATGGCAGTGTTGCCGTGTGCTGCCTATATGCTCTATTATATGTCAGGAATTTAAAAAGGAAAGAAAACGGATATGGCAGCAGATTTTTATTCGATATGGGACAACTTTAAAAATTTTATTGGCGGACGTACCGGGCTTTTTCACTGTGGTATGTTCTGTCTTGCACTTGTTTTTCTTTTCCTGGTTGGAAGAAAACAGAAAGAGGAAAAACAGGCTGTCCGTTTTTTGGTCTGGCCGTCTGTTCTGGTGCTTTTGTTTTTGTTTAATCCATTGTTTTACCGTTATGTCGGAAGCCGTTTTTTTGCCGGTGTATACTGGAGATTATTCTGGATGCTGCCTATTTCATTTACGGTGGCGTATACGGTGGTGTGGTTGGTTTTCCGGTGGAAAAAACAGTTTGCCCGCATTGTGGTTTTAGTAGTGGCAGTTTTAGTGGTGGCAGTCAGCGGACAGAAAATTTACAGTAAAGCAACCTTTACGGAGGCAGAAAATGAATATAAACTGCCGCAGGCAGCTCTGGATGTTGCAGATATTCTGGCAGGAGCCGGCGTGAACTGGAAAGTAAAATCTGTTGTGCCGAATGAACTGCTCTGCTACATCAGGCAGTATCGCTGTGATATCGGGTTATTCTATGGAAGAAATGTAGGTGGATTTATTTCCGGGATCGGAGATGATGAAGCCGCGATGTATCAGCAGATGTGCCAGCAAAAGCCGGACATGTCGGTGGTAACAGACATTGCAAAGCGCAATGAGGTCGTGTTTTTGTGTTTTAACCGTGCCACACAGGAGATACCGGAAGATCTAAAACCGTATGGGTATCACTATTACAAAGAGACTGGGGATTACATCATTTATATGCTTGGAGAGGAATAGATGGAGCAGATCAGGAAATGGATACAGGAAAATGACTGGAAAAGCATGGGAATTGTCGCATATTATGGTTATTTTACGATCAATGTGTTAGTAAAAGCATTTGGTTATGACAGCAGTGACCAGATCTATAAATTTTTCATGTTATCGGGAATTCTCCTTCTTGGAATCAAGCTTATCACAACAAAATATACGTTAAGGGAAGTCGTGATCATTGCACTTTTACTGGGGGCAGGAATGTTCATCTGGGTGATGACAAAAAAGGCGACGCTGTTGTTTTTGTTTTTGACAATCATTGGAATGAAAGATGTACGTTTTCGGAAACTGATCGGTATGTCTGTATGGATCCGGTTATTTGTGGCGGTCGTCATGGTGGTCGGTTCTGTTTACGGAGTCTATGATATCGGTTATAAAACGACACCGAATGCACAATACGTCGAAGTACCGGTGTACAGTTTTGGATTCAGCGAACCGAACACAGCATATCTTACCATTTTCCTGCTGTTGATTCTTCTGATCTACTACTACTATGAAAAATTAAATGTATGGTGGTTTTTAGGTACCTGTGCCACTGCATTTATTTTTTACGAGACGACGTTCTGCCGTACTGGAATTTTGGTATTCTTATTTGCGTGGGTGCTGATCATCTATGAGAAAATGGTGAAAAATGAGCGGGCAAAGTTTATTTTTGTACTTTCTGTTCCCGTGGGGGCGGTGTTCAGTTTTGCAACCATGGTGCTTTTTAACAGCGGAAATTCACTGATGAAAATAATCGACCGCTACGTATCGGGAAGGGTGCATATCATGGGTGAGTATTATCAGGATCAGGGACTTGCGCTGCTTCCAAGAAATCAGGAGTATTTTTATGCGAGTTACCACGGACTGATTGACAATGCGTACATGCATATTTTATTGTACTGTGGATGGATCTTTGCATTGGTCTTTTTTGCAGTGCTCTGCCTTATGCTGGTGCGGCTTTATCAGGCAGGCTGTTATAAAGAACTGGTCATGCTTTCCGTATTTGCACTTTATGCGATCATGGAACAGTTTGTACTAAATGGCTTTATGAATCCGTTTATCCTTCTGATAGGGATTCTTGTATATCCGAATCTGCTAAGACAGTTCAAAGAGGAAAAAGACGAGGACAATCATGGAAAAATACCGTATTCTTCAAATTCATAATTTTTATCAGATTCCGGGTGGGGAAGATGTCGTAGTGCGCAACGAAAAGAAATTGTTAGAAGAGCACGGACATGAGGTGTTTACCTACTACCGCAGCAATAAGGAGTTGAACGAAGGCAGTAAATTAAAAAAAATGCTGATTCCGTTTACTGCGATTTATTCCTTTAAGACCTGCCGGGAAGTAAAAAAGATCATCCGTGAAAATAAGATTGATATCGTGCATGTGCACAACACGCTGATGATGGTGAGCCCGTCCGTATTTTATGCGGCGTTCCAGTGCAGGGTGCCGGTGGTACAGACACTTCATAATTTCCGTATGCTCTGTCCGGCGGGATCGTTTTTCCGCAACAATGTGATCTGCGAGGAATGTGTGGATGGCGGTTTAAAGTGCGCCATTAAACACAAATGTTACCGCGGAAGTAAAATACAGACGATGGTAAGTTCAGCAATCCTCTGGATCCACCGTTTCCTTGGAACCTACTATCGTGTGAATTTTATCTGTCTGACAGAGTTTAATAAAAACAAACTCTTAAGTTCTTTAGATCCGGGCAAAAAGATCGTGGATCCTAAAAGGGTATATATCAAACCGAACTTTACCTTTGCAGATGGGATCGTTCCGGTCGAGAAACAGCCCGAGGAGGAATACTATCTGTTTGCCGGAAGAGTAGAGGCATTAAAAGGAATCGATATCGCGGTAAAGGCTTTTGAAAAGCTGCCGGATAAGATCCTTTATGTTGCGGGAACAGGACCGATGACGGACGAGATGCAGTCCTATGTCAGCACGCATAACATGAAAAATGTCCGCTTTTTAGGTTATCTGCAGAAAGAGGAAATGACTGAGAAATTTTACAATGCAAAAGCGGTCATCATGACTTCCCAGTGTTATGAGGCGTTTGCCATGACGATTGCGGAGGCGTATTCCTACGGTGTGCCGGTAATCGCAGGACGTGTCGGTAATATGGACGGCATGGTGAATGAAGGTGTGACAGGGGTAAAATTTGAGTACAACTCTGTTGAGGATCTTGCAAAAAAAGTCTGTGAGTTTGAGCAGATGGATTTAAACAGATTAAAGGAAAATGCGAGAGAATTTTATCAGCACAGATTAAGACCGGAGGATAATTACCAAAAACTTATCAGCATCTACCACAGCATTTCAGAGGAAAAAGAACAATGAAAAAAAGGGCAGTATTTATCACGAATATACCATCGCCATACCGGGTGGATTTCTTTTCTTATATGCAGAAAAATTTCCCGGAGTATGAATTTCATATTATTTTTTCCGGGGCAGGCATGGAAAACCGGAAGTGGAATGTGGAGATGGAGGAGATTGAGCATTATCATTTCTTAAAGTCAAAGACGATCATTATCCGAAAAAGGTTTGACGACCGCTATGTGTTTATTCCGGTAGGAGTGGAAAAGACCTTGAAAGAGATCGCGCCGGATGTGGTTTTTGCCATGGAGTACAACCCGACGATTCTTCGTGCGGTACACTGGTGCCAGAAGAAGAAAATACCATTTATCAGCTGGACGGATGGCACTTTAAATTCTGAAAAAAATATTGGAAAGGTACAGTGCTTATCAAGACGCTATATTATAAAGAGGGCGGCGGCTTTTATTGCGAGCAGCACTGCATCGCGCGAGGCACAGATTGCTTATGGAGCCGATGAAAAGAAATGTTTTATTTCATATCTTACCGTAGACATTCAGAAATATCTGTATGAGAGAGTGCACCCTGTGGAAAATAAAACAGGACTGCAGCTTTTATATGTGGGAAGTCTGATCCAGCGGAAGGGGCTTGATCTGTTGCTGCCGGCGCTCGTAAAAACGCCGCAGGATGTGAAACTCTGGATCGTTGGAGAGGGGCAGGAAAAAGATCTGCTGCAAAAACAGTGCACAGAACTTGGAATTTCTGACCGCGTGGAATTTTTAGGATATCAGGAAGGCGAACCGTTGCAGAAATTATACCGCACGGCGGATGCTTTTGTACTTCCGACCAGGGAGGATTGTTTTGGACTTGTCCTTTTAGAGGCAATGTGTGCATCCCTTCCGGTCATTTCATCAAAATATGCGGACGGTGCAAGAGATCTTGTCTTAGATGGTCAAAATGGTTATATCATTGACCCGGAAGATACAGATAGTTTTGCGGAGGCGATCAAAAAGGTTGCTGCCGGGGACACAGCATTTGTCATGGGGAAAAACAGTTACGAAAAGGCACATGAATTTTCTTTTGAACAGGTGTCAAAAGGATGTATCCGGGCGCTATCGTATGTATTATCACAGAAATAAAGGATTAGTATGAAGAAAAAGATTTTATTTAACGGACTTGGAAACAGAGGATGGATCGGCGGACTTTATTATATTAAAAATATTATGTTCAGTTGTCTGCAGAACGAAAATATTATGGAGCGTTTTTCGCTGGTGCTTTTGATCGATCCGGAACACGCAGATATCTTCGACTGTTTCAAAGACAATCCCAATGTAGACATCCGTGTTTATGACGGAAATAATAAAATAAAACTGGCACTCTATGAGATGCGTCTGATCTGGTTTGGCGGTGTAAAATATTGCTATGCCTTAGAACTCAATAAAATCGGAAAATTATTTAAAAAGAAGGGAATTTTTTGGATTCCTGACTTCCAACACAGGACTTTGCCGGAATTTTTTGGCGCAGAGGAATTGGCTCACAAAGAGAAAAATGATCTTGCCATGATGGGAAGCGATAATCCGATGGTCTTAAGCAGTTTTGATGCGGCGAGGGATTTGGAACGTTTTTATCCGGGACACCGCTGCTCGGTTGAGGTGGTTCATTTTGTATCTTACATTGAACCGGAAGTGCGCGCCATCACACCGGAGTTAGAGCAGAGCGTCCGTGATAAATTCGATTTAAAAAGAAAATATATCTATATTCCGAACCAGTTCTGGCAGCATAAAAATCATATCGTTATGGTAGAGGCAATCGAATGTCTCTTAAAAGACGGCAGATTATGCGATTATGACTTTGTATTTACCGGCAATTTAAAAGATTACCGTAACCCGGAATATATCGATAAATTGAGAAAGATTATGGAATCAGATACGGTTTGTGCTAATATAAAACTTTTGGGATTTGTAGAGCGAACCGAACAGCTTGCAATTATGAAAAACGCACAGTTTATCGTACAGCCATCGCTCTGTGAGGGCTGGGGAACAGTATTAGAGGATGCGAAAGTACTCGATAAAGTCGTGCTTTTGTCAAATATCCCGGTACATCAGGAACAGCAGAACAAAAAATGTGTTCTCTTTGATCCACATGACCCGAAACAGCTTGCCGAAACGATCGCCCGCACCGCAGAGCGCGCATTATTGCCGGAACATGAAGCCGAATATGCCGGAGACATGGAGCAGGGCATCGCAAACATGTACCGCGAGGCGAGAGAGTACTCAAGGGCACTTGAAAGGGTATTTTTATAGGAGGTTTGCCATGAAAAAAATGATCATCACCGGCGTAAATGGTTTTATCGGAAGATGCGCCATGGAATATTTCAGCAAAGATTACGAGATTACCGGCATCGACTTAGCCGACCGTTATTGTGAGGATGGGGCAGAAATCCATTATTATCAGTGCAACATGTCCAAGGATTCACAGGAGCTTGCCAATATATTTACCGGAGTGCAGCCGGATGTGATCTTACACTGTGCAGGCAGTGCCAATGTCGGAGCTTCCATCGTAAACCCGATGGCGGATTTAGACGGTAATCTTCACAGCTTATATCAGCTGCTTCTGGCATTGAAATCATTTGAAAAAAGACCGAAAATCATTTTTTTATCGAGTGCAGGTGTCTATGGGAATCCAAAGCAGCTTCCAATCACGGAAAAAGATGCATTGGCACCGATCTCCCCTTATGGTGTGCATAAACAGATGGGAGAGCAGCTTTGCAGTTATTACAACAGGGTACACGGATATCACATCCGCTGTGTGCGGATTTTTTCTGCATATGGAAGTGGTCTGCGCAAACAGCTTTTATGGGATATCTATCAGAAATATTTAAATACCGGACGGGTCGATCTGTTTGGAACCGGAAATGAGACCCGCGATTTTATCCATATTTCAGATATTCTGCGTGCCTTAGAGCTGATCCTTGCATATCAGGGACCGGAGGAGATCTTTAACGTGGCAAACGGCGAAGAAGTATCGATCCGGGAACTGGCAGAAATTTATGCAAAACAGCTTGGGGAAGAAACGGATATCGTCCGCTTTAATGGGGAGACAAAAGTTGGTGATCCACAGAACTGGCGTGCAGATATTTCTCTGCTCAAAAAAATCGGCTATGAGAAAAAGATGGATCTTACAGAGGGAATCCGCGAATATGTAGGCTGGGTAAAACAGCAGGCATAGAAAGGACGAAAAGAATGGAAGAAACGAGAAGCCTGGCTCCGGTTATCTTATTTACTTACAACCGCCCGGAGCATACAAAACGCACCATTGAGGCACTTGCGGCAAATGAGCTGGCAGCACAGACAGATCTGTATGTGTTTTCGGATGCAGCAAAAAAAGATGCAGATAAGGATAAAGTGCGGGAAATCCGTGATTATGTAAAAACGGTGCAGGGATTCCGGCAGGTAGAACTAAACGCAAGGGAACAGAATTATGGTCTTGCAAAAAACGTGATCGAGGGTGTGACTGCAATCGTAAATCAATACGGAAAAGTCATTGTTCTGGAGGATGATCTTGTTACAAACCGCTATTTCCTTATGTTTATGAATGACGGATTAGACCGCTATCAGAATGAACAGAAAGTGACAGGAATCACAGGATTTTCTCATTTCGGAGATACTTTTTCCTATCCGTATGAATCTTATTTTAATACCCTGTCAGGAACCAGCTGGTCCTGGGCAACCTGGAGTGACCGCTGGAAATATTTCGATGCGGACTGCAATGACTGGACGGATATGGTTTCCGATAAAAAGCTGCGAAAAGCATTCAACTATGACAATACCTACGATTTTTATAAAATCATGAAAATGCAGAAAACGGATGATAAGACAAATTCCTGGGCAATCCGCTGGTACTGGACCAATTTTAGAAAACAGGGATTGATTCTTTCCCCGACGAAGTCATTAGTCAGCAATGAAGGCTGGGATGGCACGGGAATCCACTGTGGTAAAGAAAAGGGGCCGGTATTTGACCATAAACTGACCACAGATCACAGGATTACGGATTTTCCGCAGGAAATCTGTGAGAAGCGGGAGATTCATAAAGCGATGAAAAAAGCATTGATCAAAGAGTCGCAGCCGAATCTGATCAAACGGATCTACCATGTGGTATTCCGGAAAAATTATATCGGACAGGCATAGAACATTTGAATGGCAGATGAAACAGGCTGTCCGGAAATGAGGATGAAATAAATATGAAGATACTTGCAATTTTTACCTGCTTTAACAGAAAAGAACTGACAAAGCGGGGCATGGCAACACTCTCGGAAAATAAAAATGTTACATTTGATTATGTGATCTTAGATGACAACAGTTCAGACGGAACGCGTGAAATGTTGAAACAGATGCGTGACGACGGAACCTATCAGATCGATCTGATCGAGGGAGATGGAAGCAATTTCTGGAATGGCGGCATGCATAAGGCGATCGAGCATATCAAAAAAGAACATATGGACTACGATTACTATATGCTGATGAATGATGACACAAAATTTTTCCCAGGCATTTTTGATGAGATGGCACCACATCTGAAAAAGGATGAAGTCACAGTCGGTGCGATCTGTGGTGAAAACGGTGGTTTAAGTTACGGCGGCATCAAATATACCAAAGGGATCAAATACAAGAAATTGGGGCCGGATGCGCCGGATGTGGATTGTGATACATTCAATGCAAACTGTGCAGTCATTCCGCGTGAAATCTTTGCGAAAGTCGGCATTGATCCATTTTATCAGCACAGCATCGGTGATTTTGATTATGGATTGCAGATCAGCAAACTTGGATATAAGATCCATATCTATCCCAAATTTGTTGGTGAGTGCAATGACAATACACTGCAGAAAACCTGGCAGGATGAGACACTGCCACGCATGGAGAGAATCCGGTTAAAAGAGAGCCGCAAGGGACTCCCGTTTCGCGACTGGTTTCATTTCCTGCATAAAAACTTCGGGCTTGGAACCGCTATTGTGCGCTCCATCACACCGTATGTTCGTATTATACTTGGAACAAAGACGAGATATTCCGGTGCGTAGGATGCCGGTATGACCATCGCAATATTTGAATGAGGATTTATATGGGAACGATCTGTTTTGTGATTTTAAATTATAAGACCTGGCGGGAGGCAGCTGCATGTGCGGAGTCCATTCTTAAAACACAGCAGGAGCAGGATATCCGCATTGTCTTAGTGGATAATGGCTCAGGCAATGGCAGTGAGGAATCACTCCGGGAAGAATTTGCCGGGGAAAAAAGAGTGCATGTGATTGTAAGTGAGAAAAATCTTGGATTTGCACGCGGTAATAATCTGGGAATCCAGTATGCAAGGTCTCATTTTGATCCGGATTTTATCGTGGCGGCAAATAGCGATATTATCTTTGAGCAGGAAGATTACTGTCAGAAGCTGCGGAAAATCTATGAGGAGGAACGCTTTGATATTTTAGGCGGGGATATCGTGGATGCAAGCCGGACCAGGCATTTTAATCCTGTGGCGAGAAACAGGCAGTATACATTAAATTATATGCGAAAGCAGATTATGGTCTCCTGGGCAAAGTGTAAAATGTTCCAGCTGATCAAATTATTCCATTTAAAGAAAGTCATCGCAGGTCATTATGGCGTCGTTTCGGATGAAGCGGGACATGATGTGAAGGATGGCAGCAAAAATCTTACCACCCGCGAGGAGGATGGAAAGTCCGTATCTGCGGACAGCCGTGTGGATGAGCGGATGAAAGATGTCCTGCTTCATGGCTGCTGTCTGGTATTTTCCAGGGACTTTTTCAGACAGATGGAGGGATTTTATGACGGGACATTTCTCTATGCGGAGGAGGAAATCCTTTATTATCTGGCAAAAAAGAAAGGTATGACGTTACTGTATGCACCGGAGGTCGGCTGCGTGCACAAGGAGGCAGTGTCCACAAATTTTGTGATGCAGGATTTCTGTGATGCGAAGATTTTTTATTTTGGAAATATCACAAAATCGTATAGAACATTTTTGACACTGATGAAACAATATGAGTAAACAGGGCGGGCTATTTCAAAATTCAGTTTACAATGTAATCTATAAACTTCTGGATGCACTTTTTCCACTGGTTTCTGCAGCATATCTGGGAAGGGTGCTGTTGTCGGACGGAGTCGGAAAAGTTGCATATGCCCAGAATATTGCACAGTATTTTGTGCTGGCGGCATCTCTTGGTATTCCAAATTATGGAATCCGGGAGATTGCAAGACGGCGTAAGAATGAGGAGCGGACGACGGAGCTTTTTTCGTCGCTCTTTTTTATCAATCTGATTTCCACGCTGATCTGTACAGTGTTATATTATGCGCTGGTCTTAAATCTGCCGTATTTTTCTTCCCGTAAGGGGATCTCACTTGTGGCGGGACTTCTGATTGTTTTTAATGCATTTAATGTGGACTGGTTTTATCAGGGACAGGAGGCATTCAAATACATTGCGATCCGCAGTTTTGTGGTAAAAGTGATCTCACTTGTGGCAATTTTTGCATTTATCCGGGACAGTGAAGATTATGTGCGGTATATGCTTGTGATCGTACTTACAACGGGAACCAACTATATGATTAATATGCTGCGGTTAAAGCAGTTTGGAATCCGGCTGACCTGGCATGACATAAAGATACTGCCGCATATGAAACCGATTTTTATCATGCTTGGCACAACGGTGGCAATCGAGCTGTACACGATGCTTGATACCACGATGCTTGGAGTTTTGTGTGATGAAAGCAGTGTTGGCTATTATACGAATGCCATGAAAGTCGTGAAGATTATCATTACGGTCATCACCGCGATTGGCGGAACGCTGCTTCCACATTTAAGCCAGTATCATATGGAAGGCGATGATGAGGCGTGTGGAAGGATCGTAAGCAGAGTATTTGAGATTATGCTGTTTTTGTTTTTGCCGTGTTGTGTGGGGTTAATGCTGACGGCTGATGATCTGATGGTTGTGATGTTTGGCGAAAGTTTTGCACCGGCAGGTGTGACACTCCGGATTGCAGCCCTTTTAACACTTGCATTGGGATTTAGTAATTTATTTGGAACACAGGTACTTCTGACATTTGGAGAAGAAAAGAAGCTTCTTTTTTGTACGATTGTCGGTGCGGTGTCAAATGTCTGCCTTAATTTTTTCCTGATCCCGGAGTTCTCACAGAATGGTGCGGCAGTTGCATCTGTCATCAGTGAGGCACTGGTTACGGTTTGTTGTGTTTGTTTTTCACGCAAACACATCCAGGTACGGTTGAGAGATGGATATCTGGTCAAAACTGTGACCGCGGCAGCTTTTATGAGTATACTTACATGGTTTGTCATGCGTCTGGTAAACGGAGAACTGCTGCAGCTTGCAGCGGCAGTTGTTACGGGAGTGATTTCTTATTTTGCTTTGTGCATTGTGCTGCGAAATCCGGTATGCATGGAGTATAAGCAGATTTTATTAAGGAGAGAGAAGTAATGATTTATGTATTATGCCCGGCAGATGTAAAGACCGGCGGTACCGAACTTTTACACCAGCTGGTAAAAACTTTGAATGATGAAAAAGTTTCGGCAAAAATCGTTTATACGGAAATATCACAAGAACATCCGGGCATGAATCCGGCTTTTACGGAATATGCAGACGAGTATCTGCGAGAGGAAGACATAGCGGATGAAGAGGGCAATATTTTGGTTGTGCCGGAGATTTACTGTGAAAGAACGATGAGATATCAGAATCTTTCCGTGTATATCTGGTGGCTTTCTGTGGATAACTATCTGATTCACAATAGTTTTGTGGATAGAAGGCGTGCAAATGGTACACTGCGTGCCATAAAAGCATTGGTGACCGGAAAACTGAAGGATAAAACCGCATTTGTAAAAAAAGCAAAGAAACATTTGTGCCAGTCTTACTATGCAATTCATTATCTGAAAACGATCGGAATCACCGGGGAAGCGGTAAGCTATCTGTCTGACTATGTCAATGATATTTACCTTGCCGGGGAGGAAGCGGCACTTCGTGAGAAGAAGGAGGATGTAGTCCTCTATAATCCGAAAAAGGGAGCAGCATTTACAAAGGCACTCCGCGAGGCAGCACCGGATCTTAAGTGGGTTCCATTGATCGGGATGACGACGGAAGAAATGCGGTCGTGTATGAGTAAAAGCAAGGTTTACATCGATTTTGGAAACCATCCGGGAAAAGACAGGATACCAAGGGAGGCGGCAATTTCCGGTTGTGTTGTAATCACAGGAAAAAGAGGAGCCGCAGCATTTGCGGAGGATGTCTGCATCCCGAATCAGTATAAATTTGATGAGGCGCATGCCCAAAAAGAGGATATCATATCCTGTATCCGGGATTGTATCTGCAATTTTGATGCACACAAGGTTGATTTTGACGGGTACAGAAGTTATATTAGGAATGAGCATCAGCAGTTTATTGCCGATGTGAAGAAAATATTTGTGGATGAGGATTACATATGATAATATCAGTCATTTTTATATTACTCTTTGTGCTGCTTTTAGCAGGAGCAGTTCTGGTGCCAAAAATTGATGGAAAAATGAACGTGATAAAAGCGGCAGTGATGGGGATTATGGCAGTTTTCTGTTATCAGTCCGTGTTTGCATTTGCTTTTAATCTGATTGGAATACCGGTAAATCTTAAATCCATATGTATTCCGATGGCGGCAGCGGCGATCCTGTTATGGGGCATGATCATAAAAAAGAAAAAAGTACAGAGAGTGTTCGTAAGGATAACAGATATTGCAGTTCTGGTTCTTCTTGCAGGTATTGTAATTGCAGTTTCCATGCATATATTTACAACGCATCTGCGCTTAAGTTATATCAATACAGATCCGGCAAATCATTTTAATGATGCGATGGTAATCGTAAAACAGGGAGTGCTGGGAAAACATATTTATTTTTCTGCATTTATCAATGCTATGTTTATTGAGATATTCAGCCCGGTATTGATCGTTTCAAAATATTATAAAGCATTTATTCTGGCGGATATCTTTATGCATGTGCTTGAAGTGTGGATGTGTTATATACTGATGATCACGATCAGTGAGAAAAAAGTCGTGCGGATCTTTGCACCGGTGTTTGCACTGGGATACTTCTGGGGATATCCGGCATACAGCTATATGACAGGCGGTTTCGTATATTGGAGTACAGGAGTCATGGTACTGATCCTGCTGATATATGCGCTGCTTTTGCTGGAAAGGTATCCAAAACAGTACAGGTATAGCGGGGGACTGTTTTTACTTGCACTGTATGCTAATACCTGTTGTAATGCACTGTTTATCCCGGTCAACTCTGCGGCGGTGATCATGGCGCTGTTTGTGTTTGCAATCCGTAAGAAAAAGTTGAACTGGAAAATGGTAGCCGGCTTTTTATTCGTAACGGTCATTGCGGCAGCGGCGGCGATTTTTCTGTTCTTTGATAAGTGGGGTGGCTCTTTTGAGAAGATGATCACATATGTCAGTAAATCAGGGGCGATGTATCACTCTATGTATGCAGATTTGATTTTCTTTCTGCCTGCCTTATTTGTGGTGTTGTTTTATGTATTTGCCAAAAGAAAATATTCCATGACGATCCCGGTGATGGCGGTCTGCATGATCTTATGTACCTGTGTGATGTACGGATTTTTGATCAACGAAAAGATGTCATATTATTATTACTATAAGATATATTATAATCTCTGGTTGTTCGGCTGGCTCCTTTGTGTGATGGCAATCGATGTCCTTACAGATACCGGACAGATGGCAGGATTTTATGCTTATATGGGGATGATAGGGATGCTTGCATTGCTTACATTTACGAATTATGATATGAATATGTGTAAGTTTAATGTCGGATATAACGAAGAATCTGTGCCCAGACATCTGTTTTCCCTTTACTGGTACAATATGGATACCGTGCAGAAGGATTATGAAGAGTACACGATTCCGGTTGAACTTATGGATGTGATGTCCTATGCGACCAATGAACTGGATGATGAAAAGATACCGGCACTGGTATCGAATGATAATGTGTTCTACTGGTTTGATGGCATGCGTGGGCAGAATACAAGAAAATACAAGCTGTACGACAGAGAACTGATGGATGTACTTGTCAAGATGGACAAACACGATATTACCAAGATTCTCGTGGATAAAGAGGATGAATGTTATCAGCAGTATGAGAGTTATTTTTCTTTATGCAAGGTAGTGTATGAAAATGAGCGGGCGGCAATCCTGACATTCCCGGGGAAGAGCTGGTGTAAGATACTTCCATATGCAAATGGATATGATGAAGGAAAATTAGAACTTTACGCTTATGTGAAAAAGAATTTAAAAGGTAAGAAAGTACCTTTGATGGCTTCAAAGGAGTCCTGCCTTGATTTCGTCATTTACCGGCAGAAAACAAAGAAGAAATCAACGAAATGTTATACATGGAATTTTAATTCGAAAGAAAATCTTGATAATTTAAATGAACTTGGAATTCAATATATTACCGTATTGTATGATGATTCCTATTATCAGGAAAATAAATATTATCTGGATCAGCAGGAAACCGTATTTGAAAATAAATCAGGTAAGGTCATAAAATGTGCAGGTGACAGTTTTAGTACGGAATATAAATGATGGAGGAAGATCCGAATGAAAAAAAGAAATCAGGCAGGAAAGAGAATTGCTGCATGGCTTATGGCATTAAGCCTATGTGTGACAGCAGTACCGGCAGGGCAGGTAATATATGCAGCCGGTGGGCAGAATGAGACAGAAGTGACAGAGGATGTGGAGCAGGTAGAAAATACTGCTGTGACACAGGAATCTGAGGCGACCGAAAAGACCGAAACGGAGAGCGGATCTGAGACGACAGAAAATACGGAAACAGAGAGCGAATCTGGGACGACAGAAGATGCCGGGAAAGTGGAGAACACAGAAACCGTAGAAGATACCGAAATAACGGAAACATCTGAGACAACGGAGAACACCGAAAATGACGAAGAGTCAGAGATAACAGAAAATACAGAGCAGGTTACCGATGATTCAGAGACTGAGGATTCTGAGACCGAAAAGAGTGAGGACATCATAAAAAAAGATGGAAATGTGACGCCGGGAAGCACTTATGAGACGGCAGCATCCATTGAACTGAATACGGTTTATACGGCAACCACCGGGAAAATAGCTTCCATATCATCGATCACAGAGATCAAAGATATTAAAATTGCACACTGGTATAAATTTACAATGAATAAATCAGGAATGGTGCAGCTTAATTTTTCTCATGACAAAATCAATACCACAAATGATTTACCAGCCTGGAAAATTGATTTTATTGCAGGTTCGACGGGAAGTATGACATCGATCAACAGCAATGCTTATGATACGGAGAATCATACGGCACAGATTGGTCTTGAGAAGGGTGAGTATTATGTAAAAATTACAGGCGTTTCAAATGTGTTTTTAACAGATTCTTACTCATACAGATTCTGCGTACAGTATAAAGATGCTTATTGTGAGACAGAACGAAATAATGACATTTCCACAGCAGATGTTTATGATCAGTCAGGACAGACAATTACGGGAAGTATTCATTCTGTGTCAGATGTCGATTACTATCGTATTGAAACTGCAAAAGACGGCTATATTGTAGTCAATTTAACGCATGATAAAGTTGCAGGACGGCAGAATGCGGCAGTTTATGCAGTCACAGTCTGCGATGCTTCCGGTAATTCCGTCTATGAGATGACCAGTAAAGCAGAGAAAGAATCCACAGATTCCATCAAATTAGGGCTGACTGCCGGTAAATATTTTATCAAAGTAGCAGGAGTAAAAACGTTAGCACAGGAAATATATGACGGAAACTATGGTCTTAAGGCAGCGTTCACGGAGTGCAGTACCTGGGAGCGCGAGAGCAACGACACCTATGATACCGCAAATACAGCTGTTTCCGGTACCACATATAGCGGCGATATCCGTACCTTTAGCGATGTGGATTATTTTAAGACAACACTTTCTGCAAACGGTTATATCAATGTGAAACTGATACATCCGGTTGTGAGTGGTCAGGAAACCACAAATATATATGTGCTCAGCGTAATCCGGAAAGTTGACAAGGATCAGTATACGGAAGTATATACCACAAACATTCGTGGCGGAGACACCAGTGTTTCCACACCAAATCTTGGACTGCCGCAGGGAGAATATTATGTCAAAATTGCGGGAACCGGAAAATCATTAGGAACAGCAGTAAGCATTGCAAGTTATCCGGTAAACTATGATGTATGTATCGTAGCAGAGACGGCAGATAACAGAGAGACAGAGTCTAATGATACCGCTGCTACTGCAAATACAGTAAAGAGTGGAAAGACTTATTACGGAAGTACCAGCAGTTCTTCAGATAAAGATTATTATAAGATCGTAATGTCAAAGGCAGGTTATCTGCAGATCAAATTTGGACATAAAAACAGCCAGAGTACGGCAAGCTGTTACAATGTTGTTATTTACAATAAAGATGAAAGCGGGATCTACAGTTTTACCAATAAGGGAACAGAGACATCCTATACGTCCTGTAAATTAGGACTGGCAGCCGGAGAATATTACGCATGTGTCAGCCAGGCCTCTACACTCTATACCGGAGACTATACGATCTGCATGACACAGAAAGCTGCTTCGGGATGGGAGACAGAGAATAATGGTGACTGGGCAAGTGCAGATAATATAAAAGTTGGCAAAGCAGTAAAAGGCGTGATCACAGGTTTTACATCAGATGAAGATTACTACCGCTTCACACTCACAAAAGCGCAGTATGTTAATTTCAGCCTGGCACATAAAAAGATCAATGATGCAGGAAGAAGCTGGTATGTGACACTTTACAATGCAAATGGCAGGAGAGTGAGCAGAAGAGATGACGATCACATCTATTCCTATGCGGGAAGTACCTATACAGAGTCAGCTGCAGTGAAATTGAGCAGGGGAACCTATTATCTGAAGGTACAGGCATATGCGAAAAATGCAGTGGATAAAGAATACACGCTCTGTGTAAATAAGATCCAGAAGAAGAAAACAAGCGTAACTTCTGTAAAATCGACCGCATACAATAAACTGAAGGTTTCATGGAAAGTTGTGCCGGCTGCTGCTTCCTATCAGATCTACCGCAGCACCCAAAAAGATGGAGATTACCAGAATATCAAAACCATCGACAGTGTGGGCACCAGTTCCTGGACAGACAGCAGTGTAAAAACCGGACAGACTTATTATTACAAGATCAAGGCAGTTGTTAAGACGCAGGATGGAAATAAGACCAGTGGATTTTCCAATGTAAAATCCGCAAAGGCTGTGCCGGCAAAGACGACATTAAAAGCAAAGGCATCGGATGCAAAGAACGTAAAACTGACCTGGTCAAAGGTAAAAGGTGCAAACGGTTATGAAATTTACCGCAGCACTGGTAAAAATGGAAAATATAAGAAAGTAAAGGCGATATCAAAAGCCGGTACGACATCTTATAAAAACGGAAAATTGAAAAAGTCAACCACCTATTACTATAAAATCCGTGCATACCGCAAAGTGGATGGAAAGAAAGTATACGGAGACTATTCTTCCGTTGTCTCTGTAAAGACAAAGGCAGAATAGACAAAAAAGAATAAATAAAAAAAGCAGATACCCCGGCGGGACGAATGAAGCATCCTGCCGGGGATTTTTATTTTAATATTTTATGAAAATTATGGTAAGATATATTCAAAGTTTGGGTTTTATGGTAAAATAGTATAGATTATGCAAAGGTATAAATGTGAGGTAATTCATGAGAAAACGAGAAAGATATAAACATCTGCTGAATTTATTTGCCAATTTTGTGATGCTTGTGGCTGAGACAGCAATGTTTGCCTTTATATGGTATAAAATGTATGTGCCGGAACTGGAGGATACATTCTGGAGAAGAGGAAACTGGGCAGTGGTCGGAATGTATGCCCTGGTGGTATTTTTCTTTATCCGCACATTTGGCGGGTACCGGATAGGATACCTTCGGATTACGGATATCTGCCTGTCACAGATCCTTGGAATCCTGTTTGCAAATATTGTTGAATATTTTCAGATCTGTATGATTGCAAAAGATTACATGTCAGTGTCTCCGCTGTTGCTGCTTACAGCGGCAGAGATAGCAGTGACGCTGCCGGCTGTATTTGTCGTAAGATATTTTTATGTCAGATTATATCCGCCGAGACGTATGATCGTGATCTATGGAGAGCATTCGCCGGAAGAACTGATCTCTAAGATCAATTCCAGACGGGACAAGTATGATGTCTGTGCAACTGCAAGTGCTTATATGGGGCATGAAGCACTGTATTCGAAAATATTAGAGTATGAAGCAGTCGTTTTATGCGATCTGCCTGCAAGTATCCGCAACAAGATTTTAAAATTCTGTTATGACCAGAATAAAAGAACCTATATTACACCAAAGATATCGGATATCATTTTAAATGGAACAGAAAGCATTCATTTATTTGATACACCGCTTATGCTTTCAAGAAATCAGGGACTTACCATAGAACAGCGTTTTGTAAAGAGAACGATGGACATCATTTTCGCGTTGCTGGCAATTGTTATTTCGTCTCCATTTCTGCTGATCATCGCGCTTGCAATCAAATTGTATGATGGGGGACCGGTATTCTATAAGCAGGAACGTCTGACGAGAGACCGTGAAACATTTCAGATTATCAAATTCCGCAGTATGAAGGTGGATTCCGAGAAACAGGGAGCACAGCTTGCCAAGAAAGATGATGACAGAATCACTCCGGTTGGCAGGATCATACGAATGACACATCTGGATGAATTGCCGCAGATTTTTAATATTTTAAAGGGAGAAATGTCCTTTGTCGGCCCAAGACCGGAAAGACAGGAAATCGCGGAAAAATACGAAGAGGTTGTACCGGAATTTCGTTTCCGTCTGAAAGTAAAAGCCGGACTGACCGGGTATGCACAGGTATATGGAAAGTACAATACAACACCATATGACAAATTAAAACTGGATCTGACCTATATCCAGACATATTCAGCATGGCTGGATGTGAAGCTTATGCTTATGACATTTAAAATTATGTTTCAGAAAGAAAATACAGAAGGCGTAGATGCAAAGCAGACAACAGCAATCAAAAAGGAATCATAAAAAATATACAAGAGGATAATAGTGTGAAAAATAAGCTCGATAGCTTATTTTTCGCACGGCTATTTGTTTCTGAGCAAAAACAAATAGCTTTTATGACAGACGAGAATTTGAGATTCTCGTCGTCTCTTCGCAACAAGTTGCTCAGAAATGAGGATTAAAATGAAAAAAAGGATTTTAGCAGTAATTATGGCAGTCTGTGTGAGCATGACAGCACTGCCGGCAGATGTGCATGCAGCAGAAGATGGTGCGGTCGTGACAGAAAGCACGCAGGTAACGGAAACATCATCAACGGAAGCAACAGAAGAGACGGAGAAGCCGGACGGAACGGAAATTTCTGAGACCGAAAAGTCAGCTGGAACGGAAACGGTTGAGACAGAGACGGCGGAAACCGAAACAACGGTTGAGACAGAGACGGCGGAAACCGAAACACCGATTGAGACAGAGACGGCAGAAACCGAAACACCGATTGAGACAGAGACGGCGGAAACCGAAACACCGGCTGAGACAGAGACGGCGGAAACCGAAACATCGGTCGTGACAGAAAGTGTTGAAAAAGAGAGTGCAGAGACGGAAGCAACAGAGACCGGGGCAGTCAAGGCGGCAGAACTCAACTATATGATGGTGGAGTCTCCGTATGTTGAGACACCGGGTACCCAGAATGTGGTTTTAAGTTTAGGAACAGGCAATGAGCAGCTTTCCGATATTATTTTAAATTATCAGAATGTGACCACTGGAAAAAGCTATCAGATCGAAGCTGCCGGAACAGAAGAAGATATGATCCGCTTTACCATGGATTTTTCCGGAAACGGACAGGCAGGAGAGTATCAGATCACTTCCGTGCAGTTTACACAGGAAAAGACAAAGCAGGAGATCCTGCTGTCAGATCTTGGAATGGATGTTAGATTTGGTGTGAACGAACAGGCAGAAACGAATCCGGATCAGGTGCTTTATGATGAAGATGCCTATGCGGATGTGGATGCAGATGTTGTCACCATGAATGAGAAGGGTGAAGTTGTTTCTGAAAACACCGTGGAAAACGTGTTGGATCAGGGAATTTCAGATGCAGTCATCGGTGGCACGGATAACTTAAAAGGTGCAAACGGTAAGGTGACGGTAGTCCTTGATCCGGGACATGATGATACGCATGCAGGTGCATCCGGTTTTGGGGTACAGGAGAAAGACCTGACGCTTAAAATCGCTACATACTGTAAAGAAGAATTATCTACCTACGGCGGAATTACCATTTATATGACAAGAGAGAGCGGAAGCTGTCCGGCAGGTGGTGGAGACAATACAGCGTGTCTGGATGCCCGCGCAAATCTGGCAAAAAATGTGGGAGCAAGTGTGTTAGTCAGCTTTCATTTAAATACTGCAAACGGAACAGCAAGAGGTGTGGAAGTCTATTATCCGAATAACAATTATAATGCACAGGTAGGAAGTAACGGACAGGCACTTGCAAAGAAAATATGTGATAAACTGGCAGCACTTGGCTTAAACTACCGTGGTACAATGATCCGTAATGCGATGAGTGATAAGTATCCGGATGGCTCTGCAGCAGATTATTATGGACTGATCCGCCGCTGCAAAAATAATGGCATACCGGGACTCATCATCGAGCATGCTTTTTTGGACAATGCTAATGATTATTATACATATTTAAGCTCCGACGATAAATTAAAGGCACTTGGTGTTGCGGACGCCACTGCAATCGCAGAATATTTCGGACTGAAAAAAGGTGCTGGCAGCGTATCGATCAGCTATGCACAGTCAAGAGCGGATGGCAGTATCAAATTAAAATGGAGCAGCCTTGATAATGTTGACTGTTATGAGATCTGGCGTGATACGAAAGACGCATATGATTATGAAAAAATCGATGAAGTATCCGATGCGACATCTTATATCGATAAAAATGTAGAGACAGGAAAACAATATTACTATCTGATTCGACCGGTATTTAATGATGGAACCACAGGAGAATTTTCAAGTTCATTCTCCGGGGTGGCATTAGGCCGGGTAAAACTTACCGGGGCTGTAGCAGTAAGCGGCAAGGAGATCACGCTGAACTGGAAAAAAGTATCTAAGGCAGAAGGATACCTGATCTACCGGAAAGACAGCAGTGACAGTAAATTTTATCAGGTTGGCAAAGTAACATCCGGCAAGACACTGACTTATACCGATACAGTAACATCCGGTAAAAAAACATATACCTACAAAGTACAGGCATATAATACGAGCAATGGAAAACAGGGTGTGGGTGCATTTTCTAAAACGAAATCAGCGAAGACACTTGCAAAACCAAAGATTAAATATGCTGTTTCAAATGGAAGTAGACAGATCGAAATAAACTGGGGTGCAGTGAGCGGTGCTTATGGATACAGAATCAAACGGAGCACATCGAAGAATGGTACTTATAAAGTTGTTGCAACGGTCAAAGGCAAAAATAAAACCACTTATCAGGATAAGAAGTTAGCGGCTGGAAAAACTTATTATTACAAAGTTGAGACAATCAATAAAGTAAACGGCAAAAAAGGATACAGCGGTGATTCTGCGGCTGTGTCAGCAAAGACATTGAAAAAAACATCCATTAAAGCTGCCCAGGCGACAGGAAGCACTTCTGTAAAACTGGAATGGAAAGCGGTGGATGGAGCCTCTGGTTATCAGATTTACCGAAGCACATCAAAGAGCAAAGGTTATAAAAAGATCGGGCAGGTCAAAGGTAAAAATAAAAAAGTTTATGAAGATAAGTCATTAGAGGCTGGAAAAACTTATTATTATCAGGTACGTGCCTATAAGAGCAACAGCGCAAAGACCGGTGTGGCTTCATTCTCGAAAGCACAGAAAGTATGGACACTCAAACCGGTAGAACTTTCACAGATCACAAGTGACAGTAAAAATCAGGTCTTACTTGGCTGGAAAGAAGTTTCAAAAGCAGAGGGATATGCAATTTACCGGAGCAGTAAATCAGACAGCGGATTTCAGAAGATTGCTGAAATTACATCCGGTAAAACACTGACCTATACGGATGAGAATGTAACAAGCGGTAATACATACTATTATAAAATTGCTGCAACTTATACGATCAAAGGAAGTGCAGGAGAAAGCTACAGTGATGTAGTGCAGGTTACAGTCTTAAAACAGGGAAGTATTTCTTCCATCACACTAGGAGATAATAATGTATTGAATATTTCCTGGAGTGCTGTGGAAAATGCAGACGGCTATGAGCTTGCCGGTGCGACCGGTGAAAATGGAACCTATACAACTTTACAGACTTCCGGTGCAATGTCCTTTACACACAATAATCTGGTACAGGGAACCACATATTACTATAAAGTAAGAGCCTACAAAGATTTAAGCAGTGGGATCCGTATGTATGGTCCGTGGTCAGAAGTGAAGTCAAAAGCAGCAGCGCATGAGATCATGGGGACAATCAGCGTAACCGTAGATCAGATGGTATCTTATTATAATAAACGATATACTTTCCCGGCGGATACTTACCGCGATAAGGGAGCGGATTCTGCGGCAGCATTCTTTACCATTTTAAAAGAAGAGGCGGAAGCAGAAGGTGTAAGAACGGATTTATTGTTTGCACAGGTTATGTTAGAAACCGGCGGACTTACGTTCGGTGGTGATGTACAGGCAAGCCAGTGCAATTTTGGAGGACTCGGTGCAGTCGGAGGCGGTGCTGCAGGTGAGACATACGCAGATGTGAGAACCGGACTTCGCGCACAGGTACAGCATTTAAAGGCCTATGCAAGCAAGGACAGCTTAAACAATGCGTGTGTAGATACACGTTTCCAGTATGTATCACGCGAATCAGCCAAGTATGTGGAATGGCTTGCAATCCCACAGAATCCGTCCGGTAAAGGCTGGGCGGCAGATGCGGATTATGGTACAAAATTGCTTCGCATCATGAATAGTTTGTAAATGGAATGAAATAAACTTGAACAGGATATTTTTATGGAACACAAATATTCAGTATTAATGTCGGTATATAAGAAAGAAAAACCGGAGTTTTTAAGCAAAAGTATCGAGAGTATGCTGCATCAGACAGTCTTGCCGGATGACTTTGTCATTGTATGTGATGGGCCTTTGACCAAAGAGTTAGATCAGGTCCTTTCCGATGCAAAGCGGCAATATGGTGAACTGTTCCAGATTATACGGCTTCCGCAGAACAGGGGACTGGGAGCTGCTTTATCTGAGGGAATCAACTATTGCAGATATGAGTGTGTAGCGCGGATGGACAGCGATGACATCAGTGTATCCGATCGATGTGAACAGGAAATGGAAGCTTTAAAAGATCCGGAAACCGCGATTGTCGGTGGCTGGATCGATGAGTTTTCACAGGATATTTCAGAACAGGGAGCTGTCCGCACTGTTCCAGAAGGGGCATCTGATATAAAAAAATATGCCAAAAAGCGGAATCCGTTTAATCATCCGACTGTCATGTTTAAAAAGTCAGCTGTTCTGGCGGTTGGAAATTATCAGACCTGTTATGGATTTGAGGATTATCAGTTGTGGGTGCGTTTGTTGAATGCAGGGTATGAAGGGTACAATATCCAAAAAGTTCTTGTGCATATGCGCGTCAGTGATGGCATGTATACACGGCGTGGAGGATTCTCCTATTTTAAGAAGATGGCATCTTTCTGGAATTATATGAGAAAAAGCGGATTTATCAGTACAGCAGATTTCCTGAAGGCGGTTGTGACAAGGGGAATGGTCAGCCTGATCCCGGTTGGACTGCGTCAGACTGTTTATGGAGCGTTTCTGCGAAAATAAACAAAAGAAATTGATGGAAAAACAAGCGTATGGTATAATTTACGCAACAGTGGAAAAGAAGAGCACTGTTTACAGGAACACAACGGATGCGTTGATCCTGGAATGGAGACTGAATGGAAAACGGTTTGAAAGAATTGCAGCAGCGTCTTTTAGAGATGCTGTCAGCATTTTGGGATTTTACGGAAAAAAACGGATTGACATTTTTTCTGGTGGGTGGAAGTGCGCTTGGGGCAGTCAGACACCAGGGATTTATCCCGTGGGATGATGATGTGGATATCGCAATGATGCGCGGGGACTTTGAGCGGATGGAGCAGTTGATGGCGCAGCAGCAGAATCAGCTCGGAGAGTTTGTCTATTCCCCGGTGGAACATCATCTGATGCCGGATGCGCCACTTGGATATCTGTATGACAGTACACATGCTGCAGGCGGTTATGAGAATACGGCAAAGATTGATATTCATCCAATCGATGGTGTGCCGGAGCAAAAAGGATTAAGATGGATCCAGAAGTGGACATCCATAATTTATTATTTGTCAGAATACCGGCTTCCGGTAAAAAATAAAGGAAAGACGATAAGAACGATTTCAAAGGTTATACTAAAAATCACACCGGATTTTATGTTCCGGTTTTATATGAGAGTCTGCAAAAGGATCATGACATCCTGGAGCGTGGAGGAGAGCAGTCATGTGTGCAGCCTGTTCGGAGTTGCAGGATATGCGCGGGAGGTTATGCCGAAAAGCTATCTGCTTCCTTTAAAAAAAGCTGCTTTCGAGACGGAAGCATTCTGGATTCCTGGCAGCGAGGATGCATATTTAAAACGTTTATACGGAGACTATAAGAGTCTGCCGCCGGAGAAAGAACGGCATCCAAGACATAAGATGTATGAAGTATATAAACGCGGATAATGGATGTGGAGAAAATTGTGCAGACAGTAAAAAAAAGGATAAAAGAAGCCATAAAGGTGTTCGTTTCCTATACGATAGAAGATGATGTCAGGATATACCGGCTGAAGCATACGCCGTTTCAGATCCGTAGATCACTGACAGATCAGACAAAAAAAGAATACGGCAGCTGCCCGGTAAATCCGAAAAAGATAGTATTTGATAATTATATGGGACATGGGTATGGCTGCAACTGCAAATATGTGACAGAAGAACTGCTAAAACGCAGAAAAGATTTAGAACTTGTCTGGATCGTCAAAAATGTTTCGGAGCATGCAAAACAGTTCCCTAAGGAAGTGCGGCTGGTGGAATACGGAACAAAAGAGGCGATGTATGAATATTTTACAGCTGTCATATGGGTATGCAACTATCATTTGATTCATTACTGGAATAAAGGTCTTATCAAGCGAAGCGGGCAGTATTATATCCAGATGTGGCATGGCTCTTTCGGAATCAAAAAAATCGAAAAAGACTGTGAATGTCTGACTGCGAGCAGGAGCTGGACATATCTTGCAAAAAAGAATTCCGTGAATACGGATTACTGGATCTCAAACAGCACGTTTGAAAATGATGTGTACAGGAGTGCGTTCTGGTCCGTCAATGAGATACTGATGCTTGGCCATCCGAGGAATGATATTTTCTTTGACCAAAGGAAGATGAAGGAAACCGGGAAGAAGGTACGGACATTTTTAGGACTGGAAGACAACGAACAGATTTTATTATATGTGCCGACGTTTCGTGAAAGTCTTGAGTTCCCGGAATACAGGCTGGATGCGGATCAGTTAAAACGTGTTCTGGAAAAAAAGACAGGGGACAGGTGGAAAATTGTAGTAAGACTGCATCCGAGAATGCAGGGGAAGATCGATCAGGTCTGTGTCGATGAGACAGGACAGGTATTGCGGGCAGATTCTTATCCGGATATACAGGAACTGTTAGCTGCGGCTGGAATGGTTGTGACCGATTATTCCAGCTGCATATTTGATTTCCTGCTGACTATGAGACCGGGATTTTTATTTACACCCGATATTGAGGCATATGACCAGGAGCGGGGATTTTACTATCGTCTCGATGAGACACCGTTTCCGGTTGCACGCACCAATGAAGAACTTTTCTACAATATCGAAACCTTTGACCTTAAAAAGTATCAGGCAGAAGTTTCCGATTTTCTGCAGGAAAAAGGTTCTGTGGAAGATGGAGGTGCAGCAGCGCGCGTATGCGATGTACTTGAAAGAATAATTACAGAAAAGGAAAAGAAGAATGAGCATTAATAAAAAACATGTGAAGACATTTTGGAACCGGCGATTTTTACTGTACGAGTTGGTAAAAAAAGGAATTAAGCTGAAATACCGCAGGTCTTATCTGGGAATCTTGTGGTCTCTGCTAGAACCGATTTTGACAACGATTGTTTTGACAATCGTTTTTGGAACACTGTTTGGCAATAAAAATAAAGATTTCCCGGTATATATTTTATGCGGACGTTTATTGTACTCCTTTTTCTCACTTGGAACAAAAACATCTTCTAAATCAATACGGGCGAATGCGTCAATGATCAAAAAGGTATATGTTCCAAAATATCTTTATCCATTATCGAGTGTGTTATACAATTATATTATTTTTTTAATATCACTGGTTGTCATGATCCCGCTTGCTATTTACTGTCATGTAACGGTAACATGGCATGTTGTTGAAGGACTGATTCCACTGATCCTTTTGTTTTTTCTTACATTTGGTGTGGGAATGGTGTTAGCTACGATTAATGTTTTTTTCCGGGATATGGAATATATCTGGGAAGTCCTTCTGATGATGATCATGTATTCGAGTGCTATCTTTTATTATCCGGAACGTCTGATGAAGAGCGGTTACGCATGGATTTTAAAATGGAATCCACTTTATTGTATTATCCAGAGTTTCCGAAATGCGATCTTTGGTGAGACGATGAATATGAAAATGATCGCTTATGCGGCATTTTTTGCTGGTTTAGCAATGTTGGCAGGTATCTTATGTTTTTATAAAAAACAGGATGATTTTATTTTACAGATTTAATGGAGATTGATATGGCAAAAGAATTATTGCGTGTAGAACATGTTGGAATGAAGTTTAATCTGAGCAAGGAACGAGTGGATGATTTCCGTGAGTATGTAATTCGGATGCTTACTGGGAAGAAATTAAAAAAAGACGAGTTCTGGGCATTAAAGGATATTAATTTTGAACTGCACGAAGGAGAACGTATCGGTATCCTTGGTCTGAATGGAGCAGGAAAAAGTACGCTTTTAAAAGTGATAGCAGGTGTATTTAAGCCGACCGAGGGAAAAGTGGTGCGCAATGGAAAGATTGTACCTCTGTTGGAATTAGGAGCCGGGTTTGATAAAAATTATACCGGAAGGGAAAATATTTATCTGTATGGTTCTGTGCTTGGGTACAGCCGGAAATATATGGATGAAAAATATAATCAGATCGTAAAATTTTCCGGTCTGGGCGAGTTTATCGATGTACCAATCAAGAATTATTCTTCTGGGATGAGGTCGAAATTAGGATTTGCGATCGCTACGATTGCAGAACCGGAAATCCTGATCTTAGACGAAGTATTGTCGGTAGGTGACCGTAAGTTTCGCAGAAAGAGTGAGCGCAGAATTTTAAAAATGATGGAAAATGGAACAGCGGTATTGTTTGTATCGCATTCCCTTGCACAGGTACAGAGAATCTGCAATAAAGCCATGATCTTAGATCATGGACAAATGATAGCTTTTGGTGATGTAGACGAGATTGCGGAACTGTATACACAGATGACGGAAGAACCGAATGAGACAAACAGTACACGCGGAGGCGAAGATGAACTGGCAGTAACAGAAAAGACAGGGACAAAAGCAGAGAAAACAAAGGCAGAAAAGACAGATAATGTGACAGCAGAGTGAATATGACAGAAACAGAAGAAAATACAGAGAAAAAACAATAGAAACAGAGGTAGAGGAATGAATTCACTGATTGATCAGAAGGTTATGAAAGCAACCGTAACAGACATATCCTGGGAGCGGATTTTTGTCACGGTCAGGATACGGCTTGAGGGAGATGCGGCAAATCGGGATGATCTTATTTTTTACGGTGTAGATACGCTTACCGGACAGGCACATATCTGCTTTAAGGTAATCAAAAAAGAAAGCAATGAAGTTTCATTGTATCTGAATGTGACAAACAATGGAGAAAACCGTTGTGTTCCGTTTGGATGTTACGCTATATTAGTGTGCAGTAAAGATGAGATCCTTGCAGAATGTCAGTGGGATTTAAAGCTGGTCCCGGATTTGCTGGCACTTTCCAGAGACTTTTTGTACAGTGCGCAGAAAAATGTTTTTGCAGTTACTTTTATTACAGATGAAGATGCAGAAGCAGAGGTACTTCCATTCCGGATGCATGTGATCAATGCAAAACGGGCAGGGGAAGATTTTCCTTCCAGCCCAAAGGCTTCCGGGTATTTTAGACCGATCATGTTTATCACTGGATGCCTGCTTGGACACAAACCCATCATCCGCAGGATTTATGCATTTTATTCGTTTCTTTATAAGAAGAAAGCAGATAAGACAGTTTTGTTTATGACAGAGCAGAGCAAGGAGATTGCATCAAACCTGAAAGCTGTCTCAGACCGCATGATAGAAAGAGGTCTGGATAAAGAATACCGGATTTTATACTCCGCGAGAACTGCGTCGGCAGAATCGCAGGGAATCAAAAGCTGGATTCATCTGGTGAAACTTTTAGCACAGGCAGATCATGTATTCATTGATGATCATGCGCCGGTATTTGACTGGTTAAAACTTCGCAAAGAGACAGAGGTTGTACAGTTGTGGCATGCAGGAGCCGGATTTAAGTCTTCCGGATACAGCAGATGGGGACATTATGGCTGTCCAAAGCCACAGTCCTGCCACAGACAGTACAAATATGGCATTGCGGGTTCTAAGAATATTGCACCATTCTTCTCGGAGGTCTGGGGATTGAATGATGAACAGGTGCTTCCGACCGGTATGCCGCGTATGGATGAATATCTGGATGAGACACATAAGCAGCAGAAAATTGAAGAACTGCACAAAAAATATCCTGCCACTGTTGGAAAAAAGGTAATTCTTTTTGCACCTACATACCGCGGCAGAAACAAGAAATCAGCATATTATCCGTACGAACTGCTTGATTTTGACAGACTCTATGAGCTTTGCGGGGATGAGTACATCCTGTTTTTTAAAGCGCATCCGTGGACGAATAATAAGTTAAAGATCGAGAAAAAATATCAGGACAAATTTTTTGATCTGAAAAACTATCCGAATATCAATGATCTGTTTTATATTGTAGATTTGCTGATCACAGATTATTCTTCCAATATATTTGAATATTCCCTGATGCGTAAGCCGATGATCTTCTTTGCATTTGACAAGACAGAGTATTCACTTTCCAGAGGATTCCACAGGGATTATGACCTGTCTGCACCGGGAAAAGTATGTGAGACTTTTGAGGAGTTAGCAGAAGCAATCGAAAAGAAAGACTTTGAGTACGAAAAGGTGGAGCAGTATATCGAACATCATTTTGATTATATTGACAGCGGGGCATCAGACCGTGTGATCGACTGGATCTTACTTGGAAAAATGCCACAGGAGATCAAAGATGAGATTGAGGCAAGAAAACGTCAGAACGAAGTGATGAATCAGCTTGATTTCAAGGAAATGTATCATGTTGGTATGGAAGAAGAGGATGAGGAGGAGAAGTAATGAATATCGCAATTATTTTTGCAGGTGGAAGCGGGGTTCGTATGGGAGCCGGTGTTCCAAAGCAGTTTTTAGAGATCAATGGGAAGCCGATCATTATTCATACATTGCAGCTTTTCCAGTATCATGAGATGATTGATAAGATTTATATTTCAGTGCTTGCCGACTATATTCCATACATGAAAGAATTAGTGGATGAATACCGCTTAAATAAAGTGGCAGATGTGATCCCGGGTGGTGAGACAGCACAGGATTCCATCTATAATGCCTTAAAAAAAGCGGAGAGTGAAAATGCAGATGATTCGATCGTATTGCTGCATGATGGCGTGCGCCCATTTGTCTCATATGAAGTGATTAGCAAAAATATTAAATCTGTGCAGGAAAAGGGCAATGCGATCACATGCACCCCGTGTTTTGAGACGATTATGATCAGTAAGGATGGAAGTCATGTGGACTCTGTTCCTTTCCGGAAAGAGACATTTGCTGCGCAGGCACCGCAGAGTTTTTACCTGAAAGATATCATTGCAGCGCATGATGCCGTCCGGAACACACCGACACGGTATGAAAACATGGTAGATGCATGTACCATTATCCGCAGTCAGGGCATTGAGGCACATATGGTGGAAGGAAACCGTGGTAATATCAAGGTTACAACACCGGAAGATGTCTATACATTTCGTGCTCTGCTTCAGTACAAAGAAAATGAGCAGGCATTTGGTCTTGGAATTACAAATCGTATCGGAAATGGAAGAAAACCGCTGTAAGATATTGCGGCGGATCAGAATGGAGGATGAAAATGAAAGAGTGCATGGAAAATAAAGTGATGCAGGAAGATATTGAATCACTGGTAAACAGTGATCTTCCGGTGCAGCAGCTCGAGGGCAGGACTGTTCTTGTGACCGGTGCAACCGGTCTGATCGGTTCCCAGATGGTATATCTGCTTGCATGTTATAACCGTATGCGCAGCTTAAATGTCAGAATCATTGCCATGGTGCGCAACAGGGAGAAGGCGAAAAAGCTTTTTTCCCACCTGATTGACAGGGGCGATGTATCATTATTTATTGCAGATGTCAATGAAACTCTTACATTAGATTCCCCGGTTGACTATATTATTCATGGAGCAAGTGCGACGAGTTCAAAATATTTTGTGTCACATCCGGTTGAGACGATTCATACAGCGATTGACGGTACAGCTAATATCTTAAAACTTGCAGCACAAAAACAGGTAAAGAGTATGATATATCTGTCCTCACTGGAAGTATACGGAACGCCGCAGCCAGATCAGGAGAAAATCAGAGAGGCGGATTATGGTTATATTGATCCGCTCAATGTGCGAAGCAGTTATTCCGAGGGCAAGCGTATGGTGGAATGTCTTTGTGCTTCTTATGCAAAGGAATATGAGGTGCCGGTAAAGATTGCAAGGTTATCCCAGACATTTGGCCCGGGCGTTACTTATGAGGATGGCAGAGTGTTTGCAGAATTTGCACGTTGTGCGCTTGAGCAGAAAAACATCGTGCTCCACACACAGGGGCGTACGGTGCGAAGCTACTGTTACACTAAAGATGCACTTTCCGCGCTGCTGTATATACTGTTGCATGGCAAAACAGGCGAAGCCTACAATGTGACCAATATGGACACTGCGATTTCCATTAAAGATATGGCAGATATGGTCTGTGAGACGATTGGCAATGGAAAGATAAAGACCGTCATTGACATACCGGAAGATGTCTCTGCCTTTGGGTATAATCCGGAGATGATCATCCGGTTAGACAGCAGCAGACTGATGGAACTGGGATGGACAGCAACAACCGGGATCGAAGAGATGTTTGTACGGTTGGCAGATGGATTTGTAAGGTAGATAAAAGCAGTTTGTATGAGGAGTAAAGATGGCAAAACAGAATGAAGAACCAAAAGCGAAAATGGGGAAAAAAATGTGGATCCGGTGGTTTATCTCACAGTATATTCTGCCGGTAAAGAAAAATAAAATCGTTTTTTCACAGTTTGGAGGAAAAGGTTATGGATGTAATCCGCGTGCAATCTGTGATGAATTTCTGCGAAGAGACGAAGGTTATGATCTGGTATGGATTCTGGGAAAGAGCCAGACGAGGGAAAAAGCAGGCATTCCGGATGGTGTAAGGACAGTGACAGGAGATCTGTCAATGAGTGAACTTGCGACAGCGAAAGTCTGGATCAACAATATCCATTTTAATTTTCTGTTAGAGAAGGGATTAAAGAAAAGGCCGCAGACGATTTATCTGAATACATTTCACGGCGGAATTACCATAAAAAATGAAGGAACAGACAAACATACCTACAAACCGAATAAGAAACTGAGTAAAAAAGAACAGATGTATCGTCTGGATGCATCTTATGTGGACTATATTACCAGTGGATGTGATATGGAGAATCATGTACTGGAAGAATTTTTCTTTGGAAATGGAGAAATCGTAAAGCTTGGAGATGCCAGAACTGACATGCTCATCAACGGAGCACCGGAGATTGAGAAGAAAGTAAGGGAATTTTATCAGATTTCGGCTGATACTAAAATCGCGATCTATGCACCGACGTTCCGCTCCGACATGAAGCTGAACTGGTATCAGCTTAATTATGAGGAAATATTAGATACATTAGAAGAGGAGACAAAAAGTCCATGGGTGATGCTGATCCGTCTGCATCCACGTTTAGCAGGTCAGACAAAAAAAATCGTTCCGGATTCGCCGCATTTTATAGACGCGGGCAATTATCCGGATATGCAGGAACTATCAGCAGCATCGGACCTGATGATTTCTGATTATTCTTCGGTTATCACAGATTTTATGTTTACCAGAAGACCGGCGTATATGTATGTTCCGGATCTTGATCAGTACCTGAAATCAAGGGGGCTTTATTTTACGATGGAAGAGCTGCCATTCCCTTATGCGAGGACAACGGAAGAATTGATCATCTGCATGAAAGAATTTGACCAGAGAGCATATGAGGGGAAAGTAGATCAGTTCATTGAAAAAATCGGCTGTATCAATGATGGAAAATCAGCGAAAAGGATTGTGGATTTTCTGATCGAAAAGATGAATCAGAAAAAATAAATGGGGTGCAACAGCTTATGAGTGAACAGAAAAATATAGTGAAAAGAGCGTACGGAGCAATCAAAAGAAGGATGACATTGACTCCTGATGTGGAGAAACAGCCTGTTACAGATCAAAAGAAATTCCGCATTATGCTTCTTACGAACCGTGATTCTGACAATATAGGAGATCAGATGATCGAAGCATGTGACATAGCACTGATCAAAACTGTAATGAAAAATCTGAATATTCCGGAAGATGGATATGAATTAGTCAGCAGGGCAGCTTCGATTGTTTCTAAGTATGTCAAGGCGAAGAACAAAGATGAATCATTGTTAAAACCAGCGCGCAGAAAGATAAACGAATGTGATCTGATCATATTTGGTGGGGCACCGGTATTTAATTATAAATATCAGATCTTTTATGAGAGAACAGCTGTAACGTTAGAACTAGCGCAGGAATACAATAAGCAGGTTATGTTTTCTGCGATTGGCATTGAGGACTACGACGAGGCAAGTCCAAAGTGCCAGCGTTTAAAGGAAGCGTTAAATCTTGGATGTGTTAAACAGATTACAACGCGGGATGGAATGGAAGAATTATCAAAATATAAGGAAAATGAAAAGATACACATTGAAAAAGTAGCAGATCCGGTTGTATTCGCAAAACAGATATTTTGCGATTATACAAAGGTAAATCATAAGAAAAATAAGAAAGTGGGACTTTTTGTTTTTCGAGAAAATGGTTTTGTGGATAATCATATTCCTTTTACAGGAGCAGAGCAGGCAAAGCTGTGGAAGGAGATCACCTGTATCTTAACAGAAAAGGGATATAATTATGAACTGATCACCAGTGGCTACTTGAAAGATGAAGCATTTTTAGATCTTTTAGTCCGTGATTATGGATTTCCAGAAAAAAAATGTGTGTTTAATATGAATGAGACAGAAAAATTAGCACAGAAGATAGCATCCTATGACGCAATTATTTCCTGTCGCCTGCATCCGAATATTGTTGCTTATTCCATGGATATTCCGGCAGTCAGTCTGATCTGGAATCCTAAGATAACAGGTTTTTATGAAAGCATCGGATATCCGGAGCGTGCGATTGATGTGACAACTGCGAAAGCAGAAGACATTGTAGAGAAGATGGAAGATGCGATGGCTCAGGGAATCGTGAAAGACAACGGGTATCTGATGAGTGTGTACCGTACGTTGTTTGAAGGAATCCGGGATGCGATAGAGTGGTCTGATAAAACAATACAGCCGTATGATTATATGACACTGACAGAAAATCTCTCACACTTTTCCGGAACATCAGAAGACGAAAAAGAAGAAAAAATAAAAAGAAAGTTCCGAAGAACTTATAATACACTGAATGATTATCAGAAAAAAATAAACAAATTAAATCAAAAAATAAAGATGTTAGAAAAGGAAAAACAGCAATAGGAGATGGGGAAATGAAAAAAGTAATTACCTATGGGACATTTGACCTGCTGCATTATGGACATATCAATCTGCTGCAGAGAGCAAGGGCGCAGGGAGATTATCTGATCGTGGCGTTGTCGACCGATGAGTTTAACTGGAACGAAAAACAGAAGGTCTGCTATTTTAATTATGAGCAGAGAAAGAAACTGTTAGAGGCAATCCGTTATGTGGATCTGGTAATCCCGGAAACCTGCTGGGAGCAGAAAATCTCAGATGTCAAAGAATTTAAGGTAGATACATTTGTGATGGGAGATGACTGGAAAGGAAAATTCGATTTCCTGAAAGAATACTGTGAGGTGGTTTATCTGCCGAGAACACCGGAGATATCGACGACACAGATCAAAGAAAATTTAAAAAAAAGGGATAATTAAGCAGATATAACACCGGAAGACGCATTCAGCTCTCGCTGAATATAGTTTTGCATGTTTGAATACAGTTGCTGGAATACCGGCAGGAGTGATCAGTAACATAAAAACCCCCAATCTATGGAAAAACATAGATTGGGGGCTTTTTTATGACGCTGCTATATTGTGTTGCTTTATTTAACAGAAACTGTCTTGCTGGAAGTTCCTGTCAGAGTGATCTTTGCATTTGGGGCAGCTGCCGCAGGAACGACTTTGTAATAAAAACGTTTCTTTGATTTTACTGTCTTAGAAACATCTGTATAACGTGTTTTTTTGCCTTTTACAGTTGCAATCTTTTTAAAACCGCTGTTTGAGGAAGTGGAGCGGTAAACGATATAGTAGCCGGCATCTTTTGATTTTTTCCAGCTTAAAGTAACTTTTTTTCCTTTTTTTGAAGCTTTGAATGCGGTCGGTGCGGAGATGTTTTTGTGCACTTTCTGGTTGACGATCGCTGCATTGGTTTTGTTTTTGCTAAACTTATTGACGCCGATCGTACCTTTTACATCGCCGGTTGTTACAAGCGGATTGGAATTGCTTTGGAATGTATTGTCAGAGATATCAATTTTACCGTTATAAACAAGCAGACCAGGTTTTCCGGCACCTGTAACTTTATTTTTGTTTATCGTGATCAGATATTTGTAATTACCAGGATTTAAGGCAATGGAATCATTGTTACACTTTGAAATCGTATTGGAAGTAATTTTTAAGTTGGATTTTAGACCAACGACTACGCAGGCAGAATTGCTGCCGTTTGAAATTTTATTCCGGCTGATCTCACTGACTGCAGAACCGTCTGTGAAAATGGAGATTCCTTTGCTCTTTGTGATCTTATTCTTTTTGATGGAAGAGATCGAACTTTTCTCTGCTGCGATACCGTGTTTTCCACTGGAAGAGATCGTATTACCCGTGATCGACGTCTCTTTTGCATCCTGCGTCCAGATACCGTAACCACTGGATTTGATTGTGTTGTTAGCGATAGTGACACCGCTGATATAATAATCTCCGGCAGGGATGCGGTCGCCATCTCCACCTTTGTTGCTGCTGTTTAACTGGTAGCCGCCGATATAGATACCGCTGTTGTCATAGGTGGAAAATGGATCCTTTCCGCTGCAGGTGATCTGATTATTCTCAATGACGATTTGCTGATCTGCCGGTGGTGCCACATATTTCGTGGAGGTGGAAGAAGCAGGTCCGTTTTTGGAGTTGGTGCTTGTTGCAAGGAAAGTTCCACTTTCACGGATGGAATACAGACAGATTCCACGCTGGGAATTGCTGATCGTATTGTTGGAAATGGTACAGTTGATCCAGTTCATGGACTGGATTGCAGCACTTTTTATATTCTTGAAGCTGCAGTTTGTAATGCGGACACCTTTTACATAGTTGTTCAGGATCGCAGTATGGCTTCCGACACCACGTGGAACATTGTCAAAAGTACACTGATCAATGGTAACGTTTTGCATATTGAGATCTTCGGAAACGTAACCATTGATGTGGGAAGCAATCAGGACATCTAACTGGATCGCTTCAAAGTAGAGTGTATTTTTGGATTCGAGTACCTGATCTTTGAAGGTACAGTTTCGGATCGTCAGACCATTTACACCAGCAACTTCCATCAGGTGCGCATTTTTGGCATTGCGGATCGTTAAATTCTGGAGTGTGACATTTGCGGCGTGTGCTGCCTTAAATGCGGTAGAATTATTGCCGTTTTCATTCCAGGTACCACCGTCAATGGTAATATTCTGGTAGTAGTAGCCGGTGTTTGTGTCTTCGGTATCACCGACTTTTAACATGTTTGTACCTCTGTTTTTTGTCTGTGTGAAAGTAACGCCGTTCGTTACTAAACAGGTATTGCTGTAAATATGAAGGCAGTTGTTTAAAGTGTAAGAACCTGCCGGTACGATTACCTGATATGGCCGGCTCTCTGTGGCAGAATCCCTCGCTTCGTTCAATGCGTTCTGAATGGCACTGGAAATACCATACTGTGCAATTTCATCCTGTGATACATTGCGTGTGACGTATGCAGCTTTCGATGCACCTGTGTATGTTGTTTCTAAGGAAGAAGTTTCCGCTGGTAATTCCGTACAAAAGGCGGTTGTATTTCCGGAAATGATCAGAAACGAACTTAAGAAACAACAGAAAACAGTTTTTTTCAAGATTTTCCATTTCATAAACAAATTCCCCTTTCCATCAATAAATGAAGTTTATTATAATATAATTTTAACATAAATCATCTTATTTTTTCAAAGTTTTTTTTGAAACGATCTTACTGTCCGAACTAAACAGAGTGACGTTTTTATTGACCGTTTTTTTGCAGGCAACAACCTTATAGTAATATTTGGTGTTTTTCTTCAGCTTTCTGCTGATATAAGAGGTGACATCCGGGTTTGAAATGGTAGCAATTTTTTTGTATTTTCCTTTTTTGGATGTCGCACGGTAAATACGATAGCTGTCTGCATTTTTTGCCTTTTTCCAGGAAATCCGGATTTTGTTTTTGCCGAGTGTCTTTGCCTTTACAGAGGACGGAGTAGAGACAATGGCATATTTTTTGGTCTTATGCGTATTGGTGCTGGAGGTAATCTGTGCAGTATTGCTTTTATTCTTCTGGAGTTTGTTTTTGTAAATGGTTCCATTGGCATTTCCACGTATACGGATTGCATTCTTACAGTACTTAATGGTATTCCCTGTAATGGAAAATTTTCCGGAATCAATGCGGATGCCGGAATCAACACGGAAACCGGCAGCTTTTGACGAATCTCCCAGTGAATTTGAGGAAATTGTCACAGTTTTATCAGAATCATTATTAACATAGATTTGTGCGGTCTGGCAGCCCTGTACCGTATTACCGGAAATTTTAATTTTTGCACCGATTTTTCCAATGTTGATTCCTGCCGATTTGCCGGAAGTAATGGTATTGCCTGAGATCTTACCGGTTATGGCATTGTTGTAAAGAACAATGCTGTGGTTTGTGCACAGACTCAGTGTATTGTTTGTAATTTTTTGAACCGTATTTCCATTTTGGGAGATACCATAGCCGCCTGTGTTCATAATTTTATTATCAGAAATCGTCTGGATGACACAGTCTTTTGCGGTGATTCCGTCTTTGGTACAAAGATTTATGGTGTTTGCATTTAAGGCCGGAACACTGACACTGTTCAGATAAATGCTGCTTTGATTTACCTGTGAAATATTATTGCCGGAAATGGAGGCAGCTTCTCCACAGCGTGCGTAGATACCGTAACCGTTATAGTTGAAAACAGTATTGTCTGTAATCGTGTTTGCCTTTGATTCTAATATGGAAATGCCGCCAAACATAGAATCCGGATAGTTGGAATTAATGGCATTTCCGTTTATCAGATTATTTGAGACCGTGCAGTTGACACTGTCCTCACGCATCTGGATTCCACAACTCTTATTCTGGAAATTATTAAAAATAACCGTATTGTTATCCACGTAGATGTTTCTTGCATCCTGCATGGTAATGCCGTTCTGATTGGTTGTAATGGTGTTTCCGGTAACTGTCGCGCCGCTGATATAATAATTCGCAGCCGGGATCACATCACCGTCGGATGGACGCATGGCAGAAGTAAAATGATATCCGCTGAAGTAGATACCGGTATTTTCGTAATTTTTATTGTAAAGATCACTGCCGCCTAAAGTAATGGTGTTACCGGAAACCACGATATTCTGGTTGTCTGGCGGTGGATTATAAGTGGATGGCACGTTTGTCGGCACATCACTAAGTTTAGCGATCGTGGAAGCAAAATAGGAGCCTTCGCAGTCACGGAAGATGGAATAAAAAAGGATTCCACGCGGACAATTTGTAATGGTATTGCCGGATACGTTACAGTTTGTGACTGCCATAAGCTGTACAGCGGCACTTGAAGTATTCAAAAATGTGTTCCCGGTAATATTGATGTCTGTCATATAGCTGTTTAAAATAACCGTATGGGAACCGATGCCCCTTGGCACATTTCGAAAAGTACAGCCGGTAATGTTGATGTTACGGTTCATGAGTACTTCCGCAGCATATCCTCCAAAATGCTTTGGATGCAGGATATCGAGCTGGATCGCTTCATAATAAAGAGTTTTTTTGAGCGTCTGGTTTTGAAAAGTACAGCCGGATAAGTTCAGACCGTCTGTTCCGGCAACTTCCATCAGATGTGCATCGACTGTGTTTTGCAGGGTGATGTTATTGGCAGTAAAGTTGCTTGCATGTCCGATTTTAATCACCGTGGAACTGTGTCTGTTCTCGTCAAAGATACCACCATTTTTTCCGCCGTCTATGGTAATGTTGGAATAGTAATATCCGGTTGCGGTATCTTTTGACTCACCGACTTTTAACATGTTTCCCCTGCTTTTGGAATCCTGTGTAAAAGTGACACCGTTCATAAAAAGGTAAGTATTACTTGAAATATACAGGCATTTCGTCAGAGTGTAACTTCCCGGCTCGATGATGATTTTGCACGGCAGGGATGTGGTTGCATTCCGGGCTGCATAATCGAAAGCATCCTGAATGGCTTTGCTTGCACCGGATTTGTTCATGGAAGCTGTGGAGACATTGATCACATAATAGCCATCAATGACGGTACCGGTGATTTCTGTCGCATCCTCCGTTTCCGATGTCTGTGATTCAGTTTCATCAGATCCCGTGGCAGAGAAAATAGTGGATTCCGTGCTCTCGGTGACCTCTGTATTTTCAGTAGGATCGATGCTTTCTGTGTTCTCGGTTGTTTCTGTATTCTCGGTTGTTTCTGTATTTTCAGTAGTTTCTGTAAGCCTGGAACTCTCAGAGTTCTTTGTGCTCTCAGAGTTTTCTGTGTTCTCAGAGTTCTTTGTGTTCTCAGAGTTTTCTGTGCTCTCGGAGTCTTTTGTTTCCCCGGAGTTTTCTGTGTTCTTAGAGCCTTCTGTGCTCTCTGGTCTTTTTATTTCCCCGGAGTTTTCCGTCTCTCCATCAGGAGTAGTGGATTCAGTGGATTCTAGGGACTCTGTGTTTTTAGGATCTTCAGTGCTTTCTGTTGCTGTTATGGTAAAAGTATCAGAGCCTGTCTGTGCTGCATGCAGATGTATGACATCAGAACATAAGACAGATGTACATAGCATTACAGCAAGAACTCTGTGCGTGAAATGTTTTTGAAACATGAAAAGAATTCCTCCCCACCTTTGCATAATATGAATAGTATATCATTTGTGGAGAAAAATGTAAAATGAGTGTAAAACAGGGAGGGTGCTGTAAATATTGTAATTTGGCCGGAAATCCGATATACTAGGAAAAAAGTGTTGATAAGCGGAATGGCTTGAGGGATAGATGCGTGGGAAATACAATATTAGATAATATTTTAAAAAATACAATTTGGATTCTGGCGGGAATCCTGGCTGGAGTAGTAGTCTCACTTATGATAATCAGTGGGAGTGGCAGTTTAAACCGGTTTTATGACGGCGGAGCAGTATATGATGTTTTGTCTTACCACAGAACCAATGATGCGGCAGGTGCATTCTATGATACGAATACCGGTGTATATACTGTGACGGAGCAGGAAGCATATATTTTTTGCGAACTTTCCGGCATGGAGAAGGACTGGAATTACATAATTTTAGATCTTTCCGGGATGCAGGGGGCACAGATTCAGGGAACGGCAGAATATTTTGATTTAAATGGTAATCTGGTAAAAACGCAGGATGTTACACTTCGTGAGGGGAGAAATACGATTGAAGCAGATGCGGTATATTCCAGAATGCAAATCTGGATCAATCAACAGGCAGGAGTGACATTTTCCATCGACAAAATGCAGTTTAGGGAAAAGTTAGTCGACTTTTCCTGGAAGACATTTGCAGCCGTTACAGGGATCGTTTTTGTGGTATATCTGCTGTTGACAGGCCTGATCCGCAGATATATCCATGTGAAGTGGGACTGGTATGGAATCTGGGATTTTTTACAGGGATTGTATATACTGGCAGGAGAAAAAATGGGCAGATATATTGGAAAGCTGGATGGTAAAATCAGAAGCAGACTCCGCACAGTATTGTTTTTATTTCAGATTATTTATATGCAGATCATTCAGAATCTGGGACTTTACGAGACGAATGCACATTACAAGCTGCAGATGCTGGTCTGCTCCGTGGTTGTCTGTCTGGCTGCTGCCTTATGTTATGAGGGAAATCTGGAGCGTAAAAACTGGAAAAACAGACTGACAGGTGTGTTTACCGCATTGTGGGTGATGGCATGCATTTCTGATTTTATCATTGCAAAGCGTTATTCGTTCCTTGGTTATATTATGTTTTTTGTAATAGGCTTTTTTTATTTTATGTGGAACAATATGGCAGACCGGAGACAGATCCTGACAGATTTTATTCATGCGGTTATCATCAGCTTTGTTCTTACAAGCCTGTTTTGCTTTGTCTGCAGACCATGGACTCCGGGTCAGCGTTATCTTGGAAGCTATTATAATCCGGGAATGTATGCGATGTACGTCTTGTTTGTATTTATTGCTTTGCTTGGCATGATTGACCGGAAAATCAACACAGATAAAAAAGTATCGGTTGCATTGATCGCAGAGATAGCTGCGGGTGTACTTGCGCTTGCATTGTTATGGAAAACGCAGAGTTCATCAGGAATTATACCTGCCGTACTGGTAATTGGAATTTTTGGTTTTAAAGAAATGATTTTGTCAGGTTCGAAAAGAACCTGTCTTCGTGGCATTGCCTGTATCGCGGTGATGGCTGCATTGGTTCTTCCGGTTTTTGCGGGAACGGAATGGGCGCTTATAAACCTTCCGCAGAAATTAAATACACAGGTGTATTTTCCAAAAGACGGATGGTTTACCTCTGCCGATAGCATGCCGGGAACGTTGACGGTATATGCACAGGAGAGCACACTAAAACAGAATCGTATCATAAGAAAATTGTCTTCTTTAAGTTCGCTGGAAGAATTTACAACGGCAAGAAATTTTTACTGGCTGGGTTATCTCCGTGAGATGAACCTTTTTGGCCATAATAATAAAGTAAATTTGTGGGGGGGCAACAGGTGGCCGCATAATGGTGTCATAGCGATCATGTATCGTTATGGTGTATTTGCGGTGATACCATATGTTTTTATGCTCCTGATCTATTTATGGCGTTCCTGGAAATATATGATTCGTAAGAAAGAATATGGTTATTTTTTATTTGCATCGGCAGCGGCATCAATGATTTTGATCCTGATGGAAAATCTTGAACTGCCATTTCTGTTTTTATGCTGGACCACTATGTATTTAACGATGGGGATTCATTTTATGCAGGATGAGAGTGATGAACAAAAAAGTGAGGGAAAGAAATGCAGAGCATGAAAAAAAGAAATAACCAGTCTCTGCCTGGAATAGCAGCGGCTGTGATATTGGGACTTGTATTGGGGGTCATGGCTGCATTTATGTCCATGGGCGCGGGAACTTCATTGAATGATTTCCTGAAAGCGGGAGCTGTCTATGATTTCTCGGATAATCAGCTGCAGAAATCGACTCCAAAGTGGCAGTATGACAGTGAAAACGGGTATTTTGCAATAACAGGCAAAAATGCCACAAAGAAATTTAAGATGTTTGGATCGAAGTACCGGTGGAATTATCTGTATGTGACAGTGGGCAAAATGAATGTGGAAAGTCAGTTTTTGGAGCTTCGGTATTATGACAAAAAGACAAACCAGATCGGAATGCAGGAAATCTGTTTCAGACAGGGAGAAAATGTTATCCAACTGAACGCAGAGTTAGAAGCGTACAAATTTGGATTTGTTCTGCCGGAAGCGGAAGGAGTATGTTTTTCACTGGATTCCATGCAGCTTCGTGAAAAACTGCCGGCATACAGTAAAACAAAATTTTTTATTGTATTTGGCAGCGTGTTTGTTGTGGTGACAGCAGGCAGTATATTGTTTTTTTATAAGACAGAAAAGCGAGATACTGTTAAAATTCCGGGAGAACTGTTGGGTTACATATATGAAAATATGGCAGGAACCGGAAGAAGCAGACAGAAAAAATGGAAAAAGAAAGATTGCTCTGTGATACGCCGGATATTGTTTGGAAGTCTTATTTTGCTTGGCATCTTTTCGGATGTGCTGGAATGGGATCAAAATGACACCGGATACCGTTATCCGCTGCTGATAGCAGCAGTGTTGCTGGTGTTAGCAGGAATTTTTTGCAGGGAAAAGGCACAAAAACATGTAAAATGGCAGAGTGCACTTGCCTGTTCCTGGTATGGAATATGGACGATTATGATTATTTCCGATTTTTTTGCCGGAAACCGCAGACATTTTCTTGGGTATGTCATGATATTTGCTGCAGGCTTTTTTATCTATATGTGGAGCCGGATGGCAGATCCGGAACAGATATGGAAAGAATTATGGGAAACATTGGAAATCATATTTGTAATGTCAGTGATATACTGTCTGTTTTTCCGCCCAAAACTGTTGGCTGTGCAGTATAATGGAATATTTAACAATGCAGAGAAAAATGCCATGTTTGCATTGCTGATGGTAATATTGTTTTTTTCACAACTGGAATTGTTTGCAAGGGCAGAATACAGGGGAGGCAGAGTATATTTTGTTGTAACAGAATTGGCTCTTGCTGTGTATCTGGTACTTCGTGCAGAAAGTCCTGTGGGATATGCGGCACTTGCTGTGATTACTGCTTTATTTTTGGGAAGGATCATCGTAAACCGGCATCTGTGGAATAAATGGATACGATCCCTGAAAATACAGGCAGTTTTAGCAATTCTTTGCGCGGGAGTGATCGCGGGTGGATTTCATATGGGAATCAAGGTTGTTCCACAGACGCTGGGAACAGCCTGTGCATATGAGAATGAACAAAAAACGACACGGGAGCCTGACGAGATACTGAATTCACTGGCGCAATATGATCCGGCTGCCTTAGAAGGTGTAACAAAGGAAGCAGATATACCGAAAAACGTAATCTGGAAAAATGCACTGCGTCATCTGAATCTGTTCGGAAATCAGAAAATGCTGAATGTTTACTGGGAGAAAACACAGATTTACAATGCTTATATTGATATGGCGTATCGCTACGGAATCCTGATTCTTGTGCCTTTCCTTCTGTATCTATGTTGTATTATTTTTATTGGTGTATCGTCATTTTCCGGAAAAGAGAGGACACATACGTTTTCTTTCTGGATGTTTGGGGTATGTATTATATTTCTATTGTTTAGTGTTGGCGGGAATATCTGGGATTATGTGACGCATCCGTTATGGATATGTATGTTCCTTGGTACAGGATATTGGTTTACATCAACAGAATAGATATGCTATAATAGTGCTGTTATACCTATGTGTATGACAGCATTTTTTGGAATATAAAGGACAATAACGATAGATGAAACAGTTAATTCGTGATAGACAGTTATTTATTCGCCGTATTTTTTTGATGTGTTATGATATGTTCGCTGTATTTGTTGCGAGTATGGTTGCACTGATGATACGGTTTGATCTGAACTTTTACAATGTACCGTCGGAGTATCTGAATGAAGTATGGAGAACGCTTCCTTATATGATGGCGATCACCCTGATCATTTTCTGGGGGCTCAGATTATATTCGAGCCTGTGGAGTTATGCCGGGGCTTTTGAGATGATGTATGTTGTTTCGGCATGTATACTGGATGCGATTGCGGTGGTAGCACTTATCTTAGTGCGCAACTGGGGAGATATGTTCCCGGTTCCGCGAAGTTTTTATATTTTATACGGACTATTTTTACTGGTACTAATCATGGGATGCAGGTATTCTTATCGTGGACTCCGGGTCATCCGTAATATGCGAAGAGACGGCGTCTATCGCAGAAATGTACTTGTGATCGGTGCCGGAGAGGCTGGAAACCAGCTGATCAAGGAGATCAATAACAGCCGTTATGTCAGAAAAAAAGTAGTCGGTGTGATCGATGATGATAAAACAAAGATCGGCAACTACATCCATGGAGCCAAGGTAGTCGGTGACAGAAGCTGCATCCGGGATAAGGTGCTTGAACTGCATGTGCATGAGATCATTATAGCAATGCCATCTGCATCTCCGAAACAGATGAAAGGAATCTTAGATATCTGCAAAGAGACAGGATGTGAACTGAAGCGTCTGCCGGGAATCTACCAGCTTGTCAATGGAGAAGTAGGCATCAGTAAATTAAAAGATGTTGATGTAAACGACCTGCTCGGAAGAGAACCTGTTACGGTCGATCTCGAGTCTATCATGGGATATGTGTCCGGAAAAATCATCATGGTAACCGGTGGAGGCGGCTCTATCGGAAGCGAGCTGTGCAGACAGATCGCGGGGCACAAACCAAAGCAGCTGATTATTTTAGATATTTATGAGAATACCACATATGATATACAAAATGAGTTAAAGGTAAAATTCCCGGAGCTGGATCTGGTCGTTCTGATCGGTTCCGTGCGCAATACCAATCGTATGAACTGGATTTTTGAGACTTATCATCCGGAAATCATCTACCATGCGGCAGCGCATAAACATGTGCCGCTGATGGAAGAAAGCCCGAATGAAGCTATCAAAAATAATGTCCTTGGCACATGGAAAATCGTACAGGCGGCAGATCATTATCATGTAAAAAGGTTTGTGATGATCTCTACGGATAAAGCGGTTAACCCGACAAATATCATGGGCGCAAGTAAACGAATCTGCGAGATGATCATTCAGACTTATAATAAGCGTTCTAATACGGAATATGTGGCAGTACGTTTTGGTAATGTCCTTGGAAGCAACGGAAGTGTGATACCGCTGTTTAAAAAGCAGATCGAACGCGGTGGTCCGGTGACAGTCACTGATCCGAATATCGTGCGATATTTTATGACGATACCTGAGGCTGTTTCTTTAGTTCTGCAGGCAGGCGCTTATGCCAAAGGCGGAGAGATATTCGTCCTTGATATGGGGGAACCGGTCAAGATTCTTGATCTTGCAAAAAACCTGATCCTGTTATCCGGTCATAAACCGGATGAAGATATCCAGATCGTGTTTACCGGACTGCGTCCCGGGGAAAAATTATACGAAGAGATGTTAATGGATGAAGAGGGACTGCAGGATACGGAAAATAATCTGATCCATATTGGAAAACCGATCGAATTGGATGAAGAAAAGTTCTTAAATCAGCTGGAAAAGTTAAAAGAGTATGTTGTGACAGAACCTTCTGATATCAGAGAGTGGGTAAAAGAAATCGTGCCGACGTATCAGCCGAAGGAGGAGTAGAAAGGGGAAATTATGAGACTGGAAATTCAGCATTTTTCCAAAATTAAACATGCGTCTGTTAAACTTGATGGAATTACAGTAGTTGCAGGTGAAAATAATACTGGAAAGAGTACGATTGGCAAGATTTTGGCATGCATGTTTAATTCTATGTACAAAGTTGATGAAAAGGCCTCTAAGAAGAAAAAAGAACAGATTGAGACATTGCTTCGCTATAATTGGGAAAATATCTGGTATCATAATTTGAGAAAAGGTGAGCAGAGAACAACTGTGAATGTGCCTTCTCGGATCAGTAGAAAAAGATATGCAAATGCAGCAGAATTGATTATGGCAGCAGATGAAGAAGGAAAAATAAAAATTATTTCTGAACTGTACAATAATTTCCAAAACGTGCTCGAAGATGAAAGTAGAGAGGCGTTATGTCGTGATATTTTAGAGAAAGTAAATGGTGTATTGAATTTAAAAACAGAGACTGTGGAACAGACATTGATAGCAAATACTTTCGGCAGATATTTTTATGATCAGATGAATGATCTGTATGAACCCGAAAGTGAGGCAGAAGCAACTCTGGTCATTCAGGGGAAAAAAGTGCATGTTGGTATTAAAAAAAATAGTGAGTATGTGATTGAACGGGAAATTCCTATCATGCATGAGGCAATCTCAATTGATTCTCCGGCAATTATGAATCATATGAATTCATGGGAGTACAGTGATGGATTGAGTGCCCAGGATCTGCTTTTGCTTCATAAATTGAGCGATACAACAGAAGATAATGTAGTTGCAGAGCTTGTTGCAGGGAAAAAAATGGATGATATCATGCAAATATTGTCAGAGGTTACAACCGGCAAAGTTATTAAAAATGATGATGGCGAATATATACTGGCAGATGATGAAATGCATTTTTTTGAAATTGGAAATTTATCCATGGGAATCAAGGCATTTTCAATATTCAGGACTTTATTGGAAAAAGGTACAATAAGAGAAAATGATATATTGATATTAGATGAGCCTGAAATACACCTACATCCGGAATGGCAGCTTGTATATGCAGAATTGATCGTATTGTTGGAGAAATATCTTCATCTGACAATTCTGATTACTACACACAGTCCTTATTTTTTAGAGTCGATTGAAGCGTATACCCAAAAATATAATGTTGATGATATTACAAATTATTATCTTGCACAGGCAGAGGGAAAAGAGACTGTTATGAAAGATGTAACAGGTAATTTACAGCCAGTTTATCAGTTGTTGGCGAAGCCGTTTGAAAAGTTAGAAAGCGTACAGATGTCAGAATAGATCAGAAATGGGGTTGCAATGACAGAAGGAGCAGTTATTTTGTCTTTTTGAACTTGAAAAGCTATGTGGATATGTGTTTCATGAAACAAATACATATACCAAAGAGCAATTTGAGCAGTTGTTTGTAAAAAAATATGAAAAATTAGAAGGTGGCAGATAGAAAATGACAGGTTATCGATATATCAAACGAATCATAGATGTCGTACTCAGCGGACTTGCAATTATCATATTGTCCCCGCTGCTTTTAATCTTATGCATTGCAATCAAACTGGATTCCCCGGGACCGATCCTCTTTACACAAAAGAGAGTCGGTATCCACAAGACATATTTTCAGATCTATAAATTCCGGACCATGCGCACCGATACACCGAAAGATATGCCGACGCATATGCTTAACAATCCGGAACAGTACATCACAAAAACCGGAAGATTCCTTCGCAAGACTAGTTTGGATGAGCTGCCGCAGATCTACAATATCTTAAAAGGCGATATGTCCATCGTAGGTCCGCGCCCGGAACGTCCGGAGCTGGCGGAGGAGATAGAGGAAGAGATCCCGGAATTTTGCTACCGCCTGAAAATGAAAGCGGGACTGACTGGTTATGCACAGGTTTACGGGAAATACAATACGACTTCCTATGACAAGCTGAAACTGGATCTGACCTACATACGGAATTATTCTCTGCTTCTGGATCTGAAGCTGATGCTGATGACACCGAAGATCATGATGTTAAAAGAAAGTACGGAAGGAGTGGCGGACAATGGAAACGCTTCTGACAGTCGTCATCCCGGCGTATAACGCGGAAAAATATATTAAATACACATTGGACTCTCTCTGTGACGAATGTACAAACAAACGTCTAGTTCTTGAAAAACCTGAAATTTCAGACATGGAGAAAGGAGAGACAGAACCGGATGCGAGATACCAGGAAAATGGGCAGTCGTGCCTGGAAGTGTTGGTGGTAGACGATGGTTCGACAGATGGTACAGGAATAATAATTGATCAATATGCATCAATAGATCAGCGTATTATTCCAATCCATAAAGAGAATGGTGGGGTAACTAGTGCAAGAATTGATG
>ERZ1108170.182-NODE-182-length-52496-cov-5.938502_pt1 | contig 52496 bp, 48 predicted proteins | sample MGYA00403705_ERZ1108170 | MGnify/ENA primary metagenome ERZ1108170 (study PRJEB35170, sample SAMEA104062422) | human gut metagenome | biome: human gut; feature: human-associated habitat; material: faeces | place: Denmark | collected 2012-06-15 ...
TTGAAATGTTAAATTAAAGAGGTAAAATAGAGTCAACCTTATTCAGGAAAAGACAGTGCGGTCATCCATTGGCGTTCTTTGGCAAACAGTTCTTGGATTTTCTGCCAGTCAGCATCATTGACATTTACAGACACCTTTAATTTTGTGGGAGCATTTTCCAAGACTTTGTCTATGTGCTGATTGATGGTATCAACCTTTTTGCTGATAGTAGTCACAGCACCACCTAATTTGGATTCTGCACGCTGATACTGCTGAATGGCAGATTCCAGTTCAAGTGCGGCATTGATAAAGGTATTTGTAGCCTTGTCAATGTCCTCACTCAACTGCTTCAACTCAGGAACTCGGTTTACAAGTCCATCTTCGGCTTGCTGCTCCTCAACCTCGTTTTCGACATCATTCATCATGTTGTCAAAGTCGGATCTTTCTTCTGTGTCTATGTTTATCTTGCTTTTTCTGATTGCCATATTTCATTGATTTAACGGTGGAAACTTCTGCTGCGTGGCTTGGGCTTGCACATGGAATGAGCCATCTGTGCGCAACGATGAGCAAACTTCCAGTTATCTTCATCGTCTTTTTTACCCCAACCAGAAGAAGGAGTAGAACCGCCACCACCACATGACTCAGACATGGAAGTGGCTGCATCAATGTACCCTGCAAATAACAGCATCGCTACATGAGCGACATTCTCTGTTGTCGCTATATTATTGTCCTCTGGAATCTGAACCTCATTAGTAAAGACACCTTTGACAGAGTTCGGAATCCACACCTTTTTGACTTCATCGCCAATGTTGATTGTGAATGCCGTTTGTGTAAGTTGAGGTTTAGACTTTGGTTGTGATGCTGTTGAAGTCTGAGCGACAGGACGAACTGGGCGAGGCGCAGAAGCAACGGATGGAGAAACAGGCTTAGCCTTGACCTGTGTAGGTTGTGGGTGCAGTTTCATCCATGTGGCTTCAATCTTTGACACCATGTACTTTCTGCCAATCTCTGAAGCCTTGAATACGGAAGCATTCTTGCCGACAGTGTAGCCGACAAGTTTCCGCTGCTTGTCGTAACGAGGTTTTACCTCATAGCCTTTCATGCGCAACAGATTGAAGTATCTGTCAATGTTGAACTGTTGCATATATTTGCTTTCTTGTCTTTTCAAACGCATTTCGGAGGACTAAGATATTATTGACATCATAGTTCTTATAGATTACCGCAGCGTGGGCACTTCATTTCCGCGCTGCGGTAATATTGTTTTTGCATCGCGGTAATCGTGTTACCTGTGCGTGGTAATGCGCTTGCTTGTGGCTTTGGATACGTAAAACGTGGGTTTGGATACGTAAAACGTGGGTTCGGATTCGAGAAATGTGGGTTTGGATACGTAAAAAGCGGCTTTTTCCGTGTTTTTTGGCAGTCAAAACCCTGCCCAACTGCCACTTCTTCACTACTAACTCTGCCATTTCTTGCTACAAACATATTGCAAATCTGTCGCAGAGATACAAATTTACGACAACTACTTGACTAACATCAAAAATATACGACAACTTGAAAAATAAACGAACTAATACTTGTGTGCGAACACAAATAGCACTACCTTTGCATTAGAAATAAACGACGAGGCTGCGCTGGAAGCGTGGCTGACGGTTGCCGAAAGGCAAGAAAGAGAAGCGTAATTAGGGATAACAAAGTAAGAATTAAAGAAAGAAAGGGTAACATTATGGTTATTTTTAGTTTTATTTTTGCGATTTGTTGTGCAGCTCTTGCAGAGGCTGTAAAGGTAAACAACAAGATCAGCCTCAAGAAGTAACAAGTGCTAAAAGCACTGTTGCGCTGAGGAGCAAACAAATGGGAAACACAGAAAAACACAAGTAGGATAACAATTAAAAAAAAGAAAGGAATAAGATTATGATGATTTTCGGATTTATCTTCGCAATTTGTTGTGCAGCCATTGCAGAGGCTGTAAATGTAAACAACAAGATCAACCTCACAAAATAAAAGTGAGCTTGCTCAGACAATAGTAATTAACAATATAACGAAGCGGTTGCATGGCGCCTTTGGCACATGCAACCGCTTTTTGCGTCTGTAGCTTTCACCGCACCCAAATGCGGAAAGTCCCTCATAAAAATGTAGTGATGTGGCAAAAAGTCCCTCATAAAAATGTAGTAATGTGGCGAAAAGTCCCTCATAAAAATGTAAAAGACTTGTTTTTATCGTTGATTATCAGTATCTTTGCAGCGTATAGGATAAATGACAGTTTGTTATGGAAAGATTTATAATGGACGATTTGGTCAGGTGGAAGAACCGTAACGACCGCAAACCGCTGATTTTGCTTGGAGCAAGGCAGGTTGGTAAGACATATATACTAAAGGAGTTCGGCAGGCGCGAATACGAGAATGTTGCATACATAAACTGCGACAACAACGCTCTTGTGCGCGACCTTTTCACTCCCGACTATAATATCGAACGCATATTGTTAACCATCGGTGCGATAACCGGCGTGAACATTCTGCCCGGCAAGACGCTTATCATCATGGACGAGGTGCAGGAATTGAAGCGTGGATTGGCGTCGCTTAAGTATTTCTGCGAGGATGCACCGGAATATCATGTTGCGGTAGCAGGGTCGTTGCTCGGACTTACGCTTCATGAGGGCGATTCGTATCCGGTAGGAAAGGTGAACACGCTCAATATGTATCCGATGACATTCGAGGAATTTCTGCTTGCGTGCAATAGGAAGCAAATGGTAGATCTGCTGCAGGCGCAGCGTTGGGACTTTGTGAAAGGATTGCGAACACTTTACATGCAGCATCTGCGTGAGTATTATCTGGTGGGCGGTATGCCTGAGGCGGTAGACAAATTTGTGCAGACCAATGATGCCAACTTGGTGAGGGAAGTGCAGAATGAGATACTTGCAGCCTACGAGAGGGACATCTCAAAACACGCACCTGCCGAACAGGTGATGCGCATCGGTCAGGTGTGGCATTCCATTCCTTCGCAACTTGCCAAAGAAAACCGCAAGTTCATATATGGTGTTGTGAAGAAGGGTGCACGTGCGAAGGATTACGAACTTGCTATACAGTGGTTGCTGGATGCAGGACTGGTATATAAGGTGAACCGTATAACAACGCTTGCCATGCCATTGAAAATACACGAAGAACTCTCTGCGTTCAAGCTGTTTGTGCTCGATTGCGGACTGCTTGGGGCGATGACTCTTACTCCGCCTGCCATGCTTCTTCTGCCAAGCACAGACAATAGCGGCAAGGGTGATTTTACGGAGAATTTCGTTTGCTCGCAGATGAAGTCGTTGTCAGATTTGCCTGTGTTCTATTACAGTAAGGACAACAGTCAGCTCGAACTCGACTTTGTCGTTCAGACAGATACTGCCATTTGTCCTGTGGAGGTGAAAGCTGAAGAAAACCTCCAGGCGAAGTCGCTCAAGACAACGCTTTCCGAAAACCCCGATATGCGCGGTCTGCGTTTCTCAATGAGCGATTATCGTGAAGAAGATAGGTTGACAAATGTGCCGTTATACGGAGCACGATCTTTCTTGAAGGCACTTAAATAATAGTAATTGATTGTAATGATACAATAAAACCGCCGTTTCTGCGTTATCTCTATTACGATGAAACATATTCATATATATATAATAATGTGTGTGCTGGGCGTGTTCGGCTTAAGCGCATGCGACGATATCGACGATTTCACAACATCGCCGAACAACCTGCTCACGTTCTCTACCGATACGGTGCGCATTGACACCGTATTCTCTACCGTGCCGTCGTCGACGCGCGACTTCTGGGTGAGCAACCGCTCGGGAAAAGGGCTGCGCTGCACATCCGTGCGCCTCGAAGGAGGCAACCAGAACGGGTTCCGTGTGAATGTAGACGGCGTATATCTGAGTCCGGAACAGGGCTATAAGGCGAATTACATAGAGGTGCGCAACAAGGACAGCATACGCGTGTTCGTGGAGGTGACTACAGCCGTGAATCACGGCGACGGACCGAAGGAGCTGAACGACCGCCTCGTGTTCGCGCTTGAGAGTGGGGTAGAGCAGAAAGTGGTGCTCAACGCATGGTCGTGGGATGCCGACTTTGTTCGCAGCAAGACTATCACGACCGACTACACTATAACTGCCGGCAAGCCGCTCGTAGTCTACGGACCGATGACCGTAGAGGAGGGCGCAACGCTCACCGTCGCACCTGGCGCAACGCTCTATTTTCACGACGGGGCTGGCATCGATGTGAAGGGACGACTCGTATGTAAAGGCACCGCCGATCAGCCCGTCACGCTGCGTGGCGACCGCCTCGACCATATGTTCGACTATCTGCCTTACGACCGCATGAGCGGATTATGGAACGGCATACACTTTCTGGAGAAGTCGTACGACAACCGGATGGAGTTCACCGACTTGCACAGCGCATTCCATGGTGTGCGTGTCGACTCGTCGGATGTGGCTCGGCAGACGCTCACCATAGCCAACTCTACCATACACAACTGTCAGGGACACGCGCTGTATGTAGAAAATTCGAAGGTGACGGTAGAGAACTCGCAGCTGACGAACGCGCTCAACAACTGCTTGGGCGTGGACGGAGGCGACGTGCAGGTGAACAACTGCACGCTGGCACAGTTCTATCCGTTCGACTCCAACCGTGCCAGTGCGCTCAACTTCTCGGCTCTGAAGCATCCGCTGCAGCAGTTCGTCTGTCGCAACACGCTCATCACGGGCTACAGCGCAGACGAGATGATGGGCGGAAAGCCCGTGAAGGATGCTACGGGCGAGGATGCCGCAGAACCGAACGCTTTCAACTATAAGTTTGAGAACTGCGTGATACGCACCCCCGAGGTGACGGACGAGAAAGAACTGCCGCACTTCGTAAACGTAGTGTTCGAGGAGAAAGAGAGTGCCGACTCTGTCTGCACCAACCACTTCCGAAAGGTGGACGGCGACAAGCAGGACTACGACTTCCGACTCGCAAAGACATCGGTGGCTATCGACCGCGCCGACCCAGCTACGGCTACCAAAACCGACCGCAACGCCATGCCGCGCGACGAGCGACCCGACGTGGGAGCATACGAATTCAAGGAGGAAAAGACGGAAGAACCTAATCCGCAGGAATAAGTATCTTCACCATCTCACCCCATCATCACCCCATCATCACCACCTCACCACAACAACATCTCACCACCACCTTTAAACTATGAAAGAAATAAACATCAACATTCGCGTTGAGCACTATCAGCTCGACGAACTGAACACTGCTGACCGCGAACTCGTAGAGCGTGCGTTGGAAGCCACCAACGGTGCATACGCTCCGTACAGCAATTTTTACGTAGGAGCAGCATTGCGCCTCGCCGACGGCACCATTGTAACAGGCGCAAACCAAGAGAACGCAGCATTCCCATCAGGCACGTGCGCCGAGCGCACAGCCATCTTCGCAGCACAGGCAAACTATCCCGACCAGCCCGTTTCGACACTCGCTATCGCGGCACGCAACACAGGCGGACTGCTCGACGAACCAGTGAGTCCATGCGGAGCCTGTCGCCAGGTGATACTCGGCGTAGAAGACCGCTACAAGCAGCCCATCCGCGTGCTGCTCTACGGCAAAAAAGGAGTCTACAGCCTGCAGTCGGCCAAAGATCTGCTGCCCTTCTCGTTCGTCGACGACAGCATGAAGTAAGGCAGGCAGAAGCCAGTGTCGGCACAAACGAAATAATGCAGTAACAAAATTTATATCAATGATATAGCCTTCTTTGTTCTTTTTTTAGTAATTTTGCACTCTAAATAGTATATATGCGATTTCATACGCTAAAGAAAGAACAAAGAAATAGCAAAATAAAATTATGAGCAAACAAGTAGAAAAAATCAAGGAGCTGGTCGCTAAGCGCGAACAGGCTCGTCTCGGTGGCGGCGAAAAAGCTATTGAGAAGCAGCACGCACGCGGCAAATACACAGCACGCGAGCGCATCGAGATGCTCGTCGACGAAGGTTCGTTCGAGGAGTACGACATGTTTAAGAAGCATCGTTGTACTAACTTCGGTATGGAAAAGAAGCACTACTATGGCGACGGTGTCGTAGCAGGTAGCGCTACAGTAGGCGGCCGTTTGGTTTACGTATATGCTCAGGACTTCACCGTCAACGGCGGTTCGCTCTCTGAGACAATGGCACAGAAGATTTGCAAGGTGATGGACATGGCTATGACCATGGGCGCACCAGTTATTTGCATGAACGACTCGGGCGGTGCACGTATTCAGGAAGGCATCTGCGCCCTCGCTGGCTACGGCGAAATCTTCGAGCGCAACATCCTCGCTTCGGGCGTAATCCCACAGATCTCGGCTATCATGGGTCCGTGCGCAGGCGGTGCAGTTTACTCGCCGGCTCTCACCGACTTCATCATAATGAAGGAGCAGACTTCATACATGTTCCTCACAGGTCCGAAGGTTGTGAAGACCGTTACGGGCGAGGACATCGACGCTGAGCACCTCGGCGGTGCATCGGTACACGCTACGAAGAGCGGTGTGACACACTTCGCTGCAAAGACAGAGGAAGAGGCTATCGAGATGATAAAGAGCCTGCTCTCGTTCATCCCGAGCAACAACACAGAAGAGGCTCCGCGCGTAGAGTGTAACGACCCGATCAACCGTATGGAGGACTCTCTCAACGAGATTATCCCCGACGACCCGAACAAGGCTTATGATATGTACAAGGTTATCGGTGCCATCACCGACAACGGCGAGTTCTTTGAGATACAGCCTAAGTTCGCTAAGAACATCATCATCGGTTTCGCACGCTTCAACGGTCAGAGCGTTGGTATCGTAGCCAACCAGCCGGCTGCTTACGCAGGCGTTCTCGACGTTAACGCAAGCCGCAAGGCAGCACGCTTTGTGCGCTTCTGCGATGCGTTCAACATTCCTATCGTGTCGCTTGTCGACGTGCCGGGCTTCCTGCCAGGTACAGGTCAGGAGTACAACGCCGTTATTCAGCACGGTGCACAGTTACTCTACGCTTATGGCGAGGCTACCGTTCCAAAGATTACAATCACTCTGCGCAAGAGTTACGGCGGTTCGCACATCGTTATGGGCTGCAAGCAGTTGCGTTCAGACCTCAACTTCGCATGGCCGTCTTCAGAGATTGCGGTTATGGGTGCAAGCGGTGCTGTTGCAATCCTCTGCGGCAAGGAAGCTAAAGCTAAGAAGGAAGCTGGCGAAGACGTTCAGGCGTTCCTCGCAGAAAAGGAAGACGAGTACACTGAGAAGTTCGCAAACCCGTACGAGGCAGCTTCTTACGGCTATATCGACGACGTAATCGAGCCGCGCAACACACGTTTCCGCATCTGTCGCGGTCTGGCACAGCTCGCTACAAAGCGCCAGCAGCTGCCGGCTAAGAAGCATGGTTGTATGCCGATGTAATTTGTTTTACAAGTAGACGAGTAAACAAGTAGACAAGGTTACAAGTAAACAAATATACAGGTATGGACAAGAATATATATGCTGCCATTGCCATGGCTCTATATGAGTATCAGGGCAACAACGTACACGATAAAGAACCGGGCTTCATCACCATACAGCCGCGTCAGACTATGTGGAACGCCAAGTTCTTAAGTTTAACAGCAAAACCATAAAAAAGAAATGAAAGAGTTTAAATATACAATCGACGGCAAGGAGTACAAGGTACAGATAGAAGACGTTGAGGGCAATATCGCCGACGTAACCGTAAATGGTGAGGCTTTCAAGGTAGAGATGGAGCAGGAGGCTGAGCCCGAGAAGAAGAAGGTAGTGCTTGGTCAGCCGGCTGCCGAAGCAGAGGAAGGCGAGACAGCAAGTGCTGCCAACGTGAACACAGCCAACGCGCTCAAGGCTCCGCTGCCGGGCGTAGTAACCGAAATAAAGGTTGCTGTAGGCGACGAGGTGAAGGTAGGCGACGTAGTCGTTGTGCTCGAAGCAATGAAGATGGCTAACAATCTCGAAGCTGAGAAGGACGGAAAGGTGACGGCTATCTGCGTGAAGACTGGCGAGAGCGTACTTGAGGACTCTCCGCTCGTAGTGATTGAGTAAAAATACTATATATAATAGAATAAGGTGGAATTGTTAAAGTTCCACCTTATTTTTGTATATTATTCAAAAAAAATTTGGACTTTATTATAATATTTAATACTTTTGTACTCAAAATAACTAAATAACCGACTTTATGAAGAAAATACTATTACAAATTGTATTCTTTCTATCTGCAACGATAGCAATGGCACAAACCGATATTCAGTTCTCTATATTGAAGGCAGAGGCAGATGGTATGTCAGCATCTGTGACCAACGCCCTCGACCTGAAGCTTCGTCAGGTGTTCGATCGCAATGGAGCTGGTGCTGCTGATCTTTATAATGTGTTTGCCATAGAGCCAACGATATCTGTAGAGAAGATTATCTCTACTAAGGATGGTGTCGTGCTTGACGTGCCTATCGCACAAGGCGAGTTAGTGCTCATTGCCAAGAACATTATCGATGGTGCCGAATATTACAGCACATCAATTGAATTGGAGGGCGAATCGCTTGGTAGTAAGGATAAGGCTATGAAGTCGATGATAAAGGGCATCAAGGTGACTGACCCTGCCTATAAGCAATTCATCAATACTGCACGCAAGAAGATTGAAGAGTACTATTCTACCAATTGCGCTTTCATATTGCAGAAAGCAAAAGCACTTTACAATCAGCAGCGTTACAAAGAAGCTATTAGCTATCTCTCTGCTGCCACTGCCAATATCCCATGCTATGATCAGGCTTACGCTCTGCAGGAGCAAATTCTTGCAAAGTTGGGCACAAAGCCAGACACTGTGATTGTTGAAAAGGTGGTAGAGAAGCCGGTCGTAGTAGAAAAGGTGGTAGAGAAACCCGTTGTTGTGGAGAAAATTGTGGAGAAACCAGTGCCTGCTGAAGCTCCCGCTGCTCCTAAGTGCGAGATAACAATCTCTATGAATGACCTCGAGTTCCGTATTCTCAGCTGTAAGGGTGAGCCAACACAACGCCGCATCACTATCAAAGCCGAGTATGTCAACCAGAATGTGAACATTGCGAATGGCGATATATCATTGGATGTAGTGATTGACGACAATGGTAAAGAACTTCCACGCGAGAACAAAGCTGTTATAGCAAATGGTTCATCGTACGAATGGATTAGTATGCCAGCTCGTGTCAATTTGAAGCACGACTTCTACATCGTCAATTATGATCACCCGATTGAGACAATTTCATACATGAAACTCAAAGTGCGCAATGGTTATGTAGAGATACGCAACTTGAAGGTGGATTGGTGATAAAAACTACCCAATACATTTACTGATACTAACGATAAAATTTAAACAACTTATTATGAAGAGAATATCATTGACTTTGTGTCTGCTCGTAGCCACATGCTGTATGTCATTAGCACAGACAAAAGTTGTGGAGCGTAGCGCAAAAAAAGCTCCTGAGTGGGTCAATACGGCTAACCCAAGTGCACTTGTTGTCACCGTTACCGCCAATACTATAGCAGATGCGCAGGTGAAGGCAATGGCTGAGATTACAGAGCGCATCATCCTCTCTGTAGCAAGCAACGTAAGCGTGTCGCAGCGCAATGAGTCGAGCGAGATAGTGGAGGACGACAACGTGCAGTCGCGCGATGAATTTACACGTCTCTCGAAGATAAAGTCGGCTAACTTACCTTTCCTTAAAGGTATCTCGTCGAACAAGATAGCTGGAATATACTGGCAGCGTGTTCAGGACAAGAAGACGGGCAAGAGCTACTACGAGTATTCGGTGCTCTATCCTTACTCTCGTCGCGAGCAGCGCACACTGCAGGCAGAGTTTGAAGCTCTCGACCAGGAGATGACCGCTAAGTACGAGGCTTTGGCACAGAAGATTGACAACATTGAGTCGGTAGAAGATATCAAAGCTGCTACTACTGAGCTCAACGCTCTGAAGGCCTACTTCTTCGACGATGTACGCCTTGAGCAGGTGGAAGGCTTGAAGAAGCGCTATCTTCAGCTCTACGACGCGCTCACACTCACAGGTAAGTTTGTTAAACGTGGACAATATAGCTGTCAGGTGCTCCTGAAAGGCAGACCCGTTAAGGTGTCTACATTGCCGACAGTGAAGTCGAGCAGCGTGACTCAGCTCAACGTGCGTCCAACAACCGACGGTACATTCCTCGTTACATACGATGATAGCGAGTGTATTGAGGACGAAGAGAATACTATTGACGTAATGCTTCGTCTTGAGGGCAAACGTCTCACTTATAAGATTTCGCTCACAGAAGCCGGTAGTGGCTTTGGCAGTCAGAAGTTCTCTATCGCACCGGAGGGTAAGGTGCTGCTTACAGCAGCTATGGTAGATGCTGCAGAACGTGAAGTCACGGACGTAACAGTGCGTCTTACTGTGAACAACCGCAACGGCAATAAGTTCGCAGTGAAGAGTTTTGAGCTTAATGTGCCTGACATTGCAGTGCCACTCGTCTTCGATAACGTTGACGCAATCTACTCTACAAAGGGACTCATCCAGATAAAGATGCTGGCACAGGGCGAGTATTCGCTTCGCCAAGTAAAGAAGAACGACTTCGGATTTGTGAAGGGCACGCTCAATGTAGTAAACCCAGACACAGGAGCAATCGAACCAATAAAGGTAGCATTGCCATACTCAACCAACTGGGAGTAATGAAATGGAAAACCAATTGAGAGTAATGAAATAGAAATAGGTAACAATTAAATTTATAACAATTAAAACTTGACTATTATGAAACAGAGAATTTTTAACGTATTATTGGCTATCGCACTTATCTTCTGTGGTTCATCTGCAGCTTTCGCTCAGTCGAAATTGTTGAAGAAGGATATTAAGAAGACTTGTAAGGAGTGGAAGAAGGCAGGTTGGTCATTGCTTGCTACAGCTTCTACAATGGAGTATGCGCTTACAAAGTATCGCACATACGTAGAGGGTGATGAGGAGAATCACCTCATTCTTACAGGTATTGCTGTAGGCAAGAACCCTAAGATTGGTCGTGAGAACGCTATGATGAATGGTATCACAAGCTACGCAAGCCGTGCTAAGGCTCAGGTAGTTGGTAAGATGAAGAGCATTATGTCTTCAGACGCAGAAGGTATGTCAGAGGAAGAAATCGATAAGTTCGGTGCTGCTTATGAGATGGGCGTGAATACAAAGATTGCAGGTCTCGTTAAGATGCACTTCACTCTCGTTCGCGAGAAGGGCGGCTCTAAGGAGTTCCAGGTGTACATGACTATCGATGAGTCAGCAGCTAAGAAGGCTCGTGAGCTTGCTGCAAAGGAGGCAAAGAAGAAGGCAGCTCTTAACGATCTCTCACAGCAGGTTGAGGAGTTCATCGGCGACCCTGTTGAAATGGACGAGTAATATCTTGAAGATATTGTAATAAATCCGGAGAAGGGTAGACTTGTCTGCTCTTCTTCGGATTTTTTAGATAAAAACCATTAAAATAAAACCCGTACAAATGAAAAGATTTATATTATTAGCTTTCTGCGCAACATGTTGTATGGGGACTCAGGCACAAGTTGTAGACGATTTCGATGACTTTGTGAATAGTGAAATAGCATCGTTTGATAAGTTTATCGATGATGCAAACAAGCAATTCATTAGTTTCTTACGCAATCCGTGGAAAGAGTTCGACTCTAAAAAGCCCGTGGAGAAGCGTGTTAAGCCTGAGCCTGTTAAGCCCGTTGTGTACGACGAGAAGAAGGATCCTGATACCACTCCCGTAGAGCTTACTATTGAAGAAATTCTCGGACAATCGACTAAAGAGAGTAAACAGCGTCCTCAGGGAAGAGTGATTGATGGAGGTGAAAAGGTGACGTTTGACAAGCCGCACAAGAAGGTTGACAATACTAACAAGCGACGCCAGCCAGTGGACACCGAGAGTGAAAAACCTCAGCCCGTGGTAAAGCCTAAAACCCCAGCTCCAGTTCCAACTCCAGTTCCAACTTCTCAGCCTGCTGCTCCAGCAACCAAGCCGACTTGTCCGAACGCTAAGCCGACCTGTCCAAACGCTAAGCCTGCTGCTCCAGCAACTAAGCCGTCTTGCCCGAATGCTAAGCCTGCTTGTCCGAACGCTAAGCCGACCTGTCCGAACGCTAAGCCGACTTGTCCGAACGCTAAGCCGACTTGCCCGAACGCTCAACCGGCAGCTCCAGCAACCAAGCCGACTTGCCCGAATGCTAAGCCTGCTTGCCCGAACGCTAAGCCTGCTTGCCCGAACGCTCAACCGGCAGCTCCAACAACCAAGCCTGTTGTTGTTCCCGTAACACCTCCGGCAGTTAAGCCGTCAGCACCTACGGGTGAGCTCTTTACGGCTTCTTCAGACAAGCAGATGGTAAACTTCTGTGGACAGAAGGTGTATGTCGACAAGTCGTTGAAAGGTGTTTGTTCGATAGGCAATATGCGTGAGAACGCCATTGCTGATGCTTACGAGGCAATGTGCAAGACCGATTATAAGGCGTTGGTAGACGATTGTCGTAAGGTGAAGAAGAAGCTCAACCTCAACGATTGGGGTATATTCCTCTTCGTTCGTGAAGCCTCTAAGACACTCTGCACTGATGAGAACGCTGCTGTTGTGATGCAGCAATTCCTGCTCAACGAGCTTGGCTACAAGTCGAAGATGGCGCGCCGTGCCGATCGCAATCAGATGCTTCTGTTCGTTGCAGCTGATTGTCAGGTCTATGGTCATCCATACTTTACAAAGGACGGACTCAACTATTACAACCTCACAAGTAATGAGTCGTGCCAGTTCTATATGTGTCAAGAGGATTCGCCGAAGGCTAAGAGCAAACTGAACATGCAGGTTAATCATGCTCCAGCACTTAATGCTGGTATGGTGAACTCAGTACATAAGAATCGTTCGGGTTCGGTTGCTGTGTTTGTAGACGTTCCAAAATCGCTGATGGAGTTCTATGGCAGTATGCCGCAGTGCGACTATAGCGTGTATGTGAACGCCGAAGTGAACCCATCTGTTGCCAGCAAGGTGCTCTCAACACTCGCACCATTAGTAAATGGAAAGAGTGAGGCAGAGGCAGCCAATCTGCTCATCAATTTTGTGCAGACCGGCTTCCAGTATGCTACCGACCAAGAGCAGTTCGGTTATGAGAAGCCGTTCTTCGTTGAGGAACTCTTCTACTATCCGTATTGCGACTGCGAAGATCGTTCTGTACTCTATTCGTATCTGGTGCGCAATCTGCTGAAGCTCGATGTCGTATTGCTCGATTATCCTAATCATATTGCTACTGCAGTGTGCTTCAACGAGAATGTATCGGGCGACTTCGTCACTGTTGGTGGAAAGAAGTATGTGGTTTGCGATCCTACTTACATCGGTGCTTCTATCGGAAAGGCGATGCCTCAGTTTAAGAATGTGGCTGCCAAGGTTCTGAAGTACTAAGTTTTTGTATATATTGAAGTCATAAAAAACGGCATATCTCAAACAAGGGATATGCCGTTTTTGGTATTACTCAACTATTCCTGCCTTTATCCAGCTGTCGAGTAGTGCTTTTGCGTCGTTCTCCGCCGTAGTGTCGTCGATGTCGTATTCCTCGCATAGCAGCTCTTTGAGCGTTTCTGCGTCGAACTCTTTGTTCTTTATGCCTTCCCAAAGAAGAGCAGCACTTTCGTTCATGCTGATGATTTTTGTGAAGTCGATGTTCTCTTTACCTTCTGCAACGATTATGTTCTCGCCGCAAATGTCCCTAAGGACGAATCCTTTCTTTATCTTCATTGTCTTTTTACTTTTTTCTTTTAAATGCTTTGTGGGGGCGTGGTATGGGCAAGATGCCCATACCTCCTACTGTTTACTTTTTTACTTTTCTATAGATGAACAGTAGGTAGCGGCGGATGGGCAGCAGACGTGTCCAGATAGCCGAATAGATACGCCATTTTCGTCCCGATGTGTAGTCGGGGGTGCTTCGTCCCTTGCGGTAGAACGCTGTTGCTATGCCGCGAATGTCGGCGAGCGAGCATTGTTCGGTGTTTAGATTGCCGTCGCCACGCAACGTCACCTTGTCGCCGTCGATGTTCACGATGCGGTGTAGCACATACGTGCCTGGACTAATCTCTGCCAGCACTGCGTCGCCACGATGCACTGTGGTGTGCTTGCTGAGTATCGCGCAGTCGCGTCCGTCCTCAAGAAAGGGTCGCATACTGAAGCCGCGCAGCTTAAACGTGACGGTGTGTCCTTGGTTGAGCAGCTCCACGAAATGGGGTATCAGTTGCGCGTTGTTGAACTGTTTGCTTTGGATTGGCATGGTGAGGTGATGTTTTGTTGATGCGGTGCGGATAGTGTATTAAAACTCACTTCTGCAGCCTCTTTGTCGGGCAGGCAGTGTAGTACATAGACGTATCGTGAGGTTTCGATAACCTTGATAACCGTGTCGTAGGTATTGCGGAATACTGCCTTATCCCACTTCATTGTGGAACATGCGGGCAGTATGTATGTGAAGGCTATTGTTGGCGACAAACGTTCTATGCTGTTGCTCTTGGCGCGTGTAATCTGTGTGATGGCTCCGAGTGGTGCCTTCACGTCGCGGTAGCAAGGGGTCTTTCCGCTCCACGGACTACCGTAGATAAATGTGCGTCCGTTGATGACACGCACGATGGGGTTGTCGTCGTTCATCAGGTCCGACCCGGGAATGTGCTTCAGCCATAGTTGCGTGTGTGTGCTCTTGCCGGTGCCGCTTTTTGCGATGAACGCATAGCCGTAGCCGTTGTTTCTGACGAGTGAGGCGTGTATGAGCAGTGTGTGGAAGAAGCTGCTGCGAAAGGCGTAGAGCATCATCAGTGCGTTGTTCAGTCCGAAGTGTCGCATCTGTTCGTTGCCGTTCAGTGCGCACACGCCTTCGCTGAAATCCTTGTTGGTCTGTAGCAGACAGCAGCTGCGTCCTTCCATGTCCTTTAGTATGTACTGATAGCCTCCGTTGTCGAGTTGGTCGACGATGGTGTCGCCGTTGCCCGTGTCGAAGGTGTCTATGCGTTCGCGATGTTCTTTCGTTATGGGTTTTAGCGTGTCGTCCACGTGTAGTGTAAAAAGAAAATCGTCGTTTGAACCTTTCGTTCTGAAAGGCTCAAACGACGCTATCAATTCAGGGCTGTTTCTGTCGTTTGCTGTGAAAACAACCCTTATGTTATGTTCTGCGATGCAGTATTCAGATATGTTGTTCATTTATTTCTTCTTCGACTTCTTTTTCTGCAAATCTATGCGCTCGCTGTCATCCGGTACGATACATGAGTACGTGAAGTCGTGTTTTGTTATTGATTTCACGTTGTAGCGTCCCTTGGTTGTGTAGCGCTTCTTTGTAGCCATGTATTTCTTCTCTATCTGCTTACGTTTCTTTGCGAAGACGGTGACGCAGGTAGGTGTGGCGCATCCGTTGGCTTTTAGGTGCTCGCGCAACTGATAAGAGTAGTTGTTGCGACTATACAGAAAGTCGGTTTTTGCATCTACCCAAGCCGAGTCGAGCTGCTGTATATCCGTGATGTACACCGTTGAATCGTTGAACGATGTGGCTATTCCGTAGACGTAGAGTCGCTCTTGCTTCTGCAGTGCGAAGATAAGCGACGGCATGAGCAGCATTGCCAATGCCAGGATTGTGCGTATTTTCATTTCTTTCGTTGTGTTATCGTTATCTGCCAAGATAAGCCTTGAGCAGCTTGTTCTTTGTGTTCTGTTTCAGTTTGCGTATCGCCTTCTCTCTGATTTGGCGTACACGTTCGCGTGTGAGTCCGTATTTATTGCCAATCTCTTCCATTGTGCATTCGGGCTGATTGATGCCGTAGAAGGCTTCCACCACATTGCGTTCGCGTTCGTTGAGAACCGACAGGGCGAGTGCAATCTCTTCGCGCATCGATTCCATCACGAGTTCGTTATCGGTCGATGGTTCGGAGTCGTTCGGCATAAAGTCGAGCATACTTGCTCCGTCGCCTTCGGTCATCGGTGCGTCTACGCTTACCTGGTGTGTATCTACCTTTAGCACGTCCTCAATCTTCTCGTGCGGCATGTCGGTTTGCTCTGCAATCTCGTCGATGCTCGGTCGGCGTTCGTTCTCCTGCTCGAACTGGTTGAGTATGCGCTTTATCTTGTTCACGCTGCCCACCTGATTGAGTGGCAATCGTACCACGCGACTCTGCTCGGCTATTGCCTGCAGGATGCTCTGTCTGATCCACCACACGGCGTAGGATATGAACTTGAAGCCACGCGTCTCGTCGAACTTCTCAGCTGCCTTCAACAGTCCGATGTTGCCCTCGTTGATGAGGTCGGGCAGCGAGAGGCCTTGGTTTTGATATTGCTTAGCAACAGAGACTACGAAACGCAGATTTGCCTTTGTCAACTTCTCAAGAGCCTTGCGGTCGCCGTTCTTTATGCGGTGTGCAAGCTCTACTTCCTCTTCTGCAGAAATCAGCTCTTCGTGGCCAATCTCCTGAAGATACTTATCGAGTGAGGCGTTCTCTCGATTGGTAATCGATTTGATGATTTTCAGTTGTCTCATTAAGTGTTGCTTTTTTTGATATTATTTTATTGTTAAAAGGGTGGGTGCGCTTTGCGCGCATCATTCTGCAAATTTAGTTATTTCTATTGGTTGCAGCAAATTTTAATCTACTTATTTTTATTGCTGTTTGGTAAAACTAATAATGTAGTAGTTGCTTTTTTTCATTCCGCATCGACCGACGCGGATGTCTGCACCGACCGACGCGGATGTCTGCATCGACCGACGCGGATGCTCGTATCGACCGACGCAGATGTCTGCATCGACCGATGCGGATGCTAAATTGACAACAAAAAAATAGCGAAGGGCTTTTTCTGAGTCCTCCGCTATGTACCTTAGGAGCCTACGGCATTCCTGCCGTAGGCATGTTTTTTCCTTGTAGAGCCTGCGGCAGGAATGCCGTAGGCATGTTGTTGTTTCCTTGTAGTGCCTACGGCAGGAATGCCGTAGGCTCCTATTTGTTTAGTCTTCCAAAGGCACGGCGAAGTAAGCCTTCTTGCCCGTAGGATAAACGCCCTGGATATAGAGCACCGGATCCTTGCTTGTAGATGCCTCCTTTACAGCGTTCTGCAAGTCGTCTATGGTCTTCACTGCGTTGTCGTTCACGCGCTGGATGATGAAGCCCTTTGTGATGCCTGCGGTCTTCAGTCTGCCAGAGTTCACCTTCAGTACCTCCAAGCCGTAGCCGATGTTCAGCTGTTCCTTCTGTGCGTTCGTGATAGCGCGGAAGTTGCCACCGAGCACGTCGAGGTCTGCCTTCTTCACAACCTGTGTGTTGCCCTTCTCGTTCTTCAGCGTTACGGTCTTTGTAGCCTTCTTCTTGTCGCGCAGATAAGTCACAGTCACCTTGTCGCCCGGGCGCTTCTTGGCGAGCACTTCCTGCAGCTCAGCCATCTTGTTTACAGGTTTGCCGTCGATAGCAGTGATGACATCGCCTTCCTTCATGCCAGCCTCTTCAGCCGCGCTCTCTTCAGTCACCTTAGCCACGTAGATGCCCTCCATTGTGCCGAGGTCAATGTCCTCGCCCTTGTCTTTCTTAGCATCTACATAGTTCTTCACGTCCTGACCCTGTATGCCGATGAGTGCACGCTGCACAGTGCCGTACTGCTTCAAGTCTGCCACCACCTTGTTCATAATCGACGTTGGTATAGCGAAGCCGTAGCCACTGAACGATCCTGTCTGCGAGTAGAGCATGGCGTTGATGCCGATGAGCTCGCCACGTGTGTTGACGAGAGCACCGCCTGAGTTGCCAGGGTTGATGGCAGCGTCGGTCTGTATGAACGACTCCACACCATTCTGATAGAGCGAGCGTGCCTTAGCGCTCACGATACCCGCCGTCACGGTGTTCGTAAGGTTGAACGGGTTGCCTACGGCGAGCACCCATTCGCCCACCTTTATGTCGTCGCTGTTGGCGATAGTTATGGCTGGCAGGTTCTTGCCGTCAATCTTGATGAGTGCCAGGTCGGAAGCCTTGTCCGTGCCGATGATGCGTGCCGAGTATTCCTTGTTGTCGTTGAGTGTCACGGTCAGCTCGTCAGCGTCTGCCACCACGTGGTTGTTCGTCACGATGTAGCCGTCGGCAGAGATGATAACGCCCGAGCCCGAGCCCTGCTGCTTCGGTGTGCGCACGCTGCGACGCTGCTTGCCACCGTTGCCTTGTGGATTGCCGAAGAAACCGAATGGGTCAGAGAAGAAGTCGGAGAACGGGTCGTTCTCCACCTCCACGGTCTGCACCTTCGAGTTCTTTGTGCTGAGGATATGTACAACCGACGGCAGCGACTTCTCCGCAGCGTATGTCAGATCGACCGGCTGTGCCGGTACGGCTGCCGCTGCGGCTGGTGTTGCGTTCACCTTGATTAATGTTCCGGTGGAAAAGGCAAAGGCGAGGGTGCTCATTGCCACAACAAAATACTTAGAATACTTTTTCATAGTTCTGTTTATTTTCTTGTTTTGTTATTGTTTTCTAATCGTTTACGACCTACTTAACGCTGCCTGCTTGTTCTGACATATTGCCGTTCTATGCGTGCAATGTTGTGTTAAAACAACAGCGTTTCTGTTTTCGTGGTTGCAAATTTAGACGCAAAAAATGTTAATCTGACAAATTGACACGCATCTTTATCCCATTTTAACACTACAATTTAACATATTAACGGCTATTAGAAAACCAACCCTCCTTTTTTACTTTTGTTTTATTTCCGCCGCCTCCCTGCGCCTCATGTTGGGGAAGTAGCGCAGCGCCAAGTAAAGCGTTGCAATGATACCGATAGCTCCGCCAGCATAGCCTATGTATTCTATCGACAGTCGGCTCACCACCAGTCCGCCCACGTAGGCACCACTGCCTATGCCGAGGTTGAATATGCCCGAAAAGATAGACATGCCTATCGACGTGGCGTTCTCCGGCGCAAAGCGTATGGTGTTGTCCTGAAAGGCTATGTTGAACGCCGTAGCCATGGCTCCCCACAAGATGCAGACCGCGAGGGTGTACGCCATGCCCGCAGTCGCAGCCTGCAGCATCATCATGCACAAGGCGGGGCCTAACGTCACCGCCAGTATGAAGCGGCGTGGGTTAGCCATATAGTATTTTGAGAAGGCTATACTGCCGAGCATACCCGAACCGCCGAACACGATGAGTACCAACGTCACCGTTTCGGGCGACATGGCTGCCACCTTGCCCAAGAACGGCTCAATGTAGCTGTAGCAGGTGTAATGGGCTGTGGCGAAGAGCACCGACATAATGAATACGCCTACCAGCACGCGGTTGTGTAGCAACTCGGGCAGCTGCTTGAAGGCGAACTTGCCGCGGCTCTGCAGTTTGGGAAACACTACGAGTATGAACACGAATATGAGGGCAGAGATGATGGCGATGCTCATGAACGCCATTCGCCAACCTACGTAGAGACCTATCACGCGACCCAGCGGCAGACCGACAACCATGGCTACCGACGAACCAGTGGCAATAGCACTCAGTGCTAAGGCACGCTTTCCGTCGGGCACGGTGCGCACAGCGAGCGGCGAGGCTATCGACCAGAATATAGAGTGTGAGCAAGCCACACCGATGCGCGAGAGCATCAGCGTGTAATAGCCTTCGGCTAATGCCGACCCTACATGGCTCACCACGAACAACGCTATTATGGATAGCAACAACCGCTTCAGCTCCATCTTCGATGCCTTTATCATCAGTGGCAGCGACATTATCGCAACCACCCAGGCGTACACCGAGATGAGCAGTCCGGCGCGAGCCTCGCTGATGTTAAGGTCGGTGGCAATGTCGGTGAGCAGACCGATAGGCATAAACTCTGAGGTGTTGAACACGAACACGGCAAAGGTAAGCCCTACAAGGGGCAACCATCTGCTGAAAGATTCTTTCTTTTGCATCCTGAAAATAAAATATAACGGGTTATCCTTTATTTATTTTATACTGCAAAGTTACGCAAATAATCAGCTAACGGTGCAGTCGTAAAACAGAAACCTCGCATAATATGACTTAAATCAAGCACACGGCGTAACCCCGAAGCGTGGAACAATATGCTAAAAGTTTTTCTTTTATTCTTTAATTGTGGCATAATAGGGAAATCCATAACAATTAATAGGGATAAAACTCTTGTTATTAGTCAAAATTGTTGTAAATTCGCAACATTAACCAAAACACGTTTTTATAAATGAAGAAGTTTTTAATTGTAGCAATAGTGTTATTGACCTCGGTTCTTACCATGGAGGCACAGGGATATCAAGGCAACAACTATCGTGGCGGACGCGATTTCTCGATGTACGCCAATCGTTACGACCGCTTCGGTAGAGAGGGCGTTTACATGGGTCTGCGCCTTGGTCCGTCGTTCACCACTGTCGACTCTGACGACAAGGCACTTGATGGAGGCAGCACAAAAACCGGACTAAACTTTGGCGTGTTCACCGGTATGCAACTCTCTCCGAAAGCCCCCGTATTCCTTGAGGGTGGACTGATGTACGTAGAAAAAGGTGGTAAAAATCTCTATGAAGGCAAGAAGATAACCTATAGTCTGCGCTATTTAGAACTCCCGATCGTTGTGAAATACGGCATACAGGTAAACGAGCACTTCTCGGTGCAGCCACTTGCCGGTGGCTATTTCGCGTTGGGCATTGGCGGAAAGTCGAAGAATTTTGCCGATCGTGAGGTTGTTCATTCTTTCTCGAAGCACATGTTCAAGCATTTTGATGGCGGTTTGCGCTTCGGTTGCGGCGTAACCTACGACCTGTTCTATGCCGACCTCACCTACGACCTCGGTCTCGCCAATATCTGTCACGACGAGTTCGACACATCGCACAATCGCAGTCTCTCGCTCAGTTTGGGTGTTAATTTCTAATGGAGTAGACCACTCTTATTGTCTACTTTTATTCAAATAAATTACGGAAAATTGCCCTATGTGCGCAATTTTCCGTAACTTTGCATCTTGTTGGAAACAGTGTCTCGGTTCTGTCGCTGCTGCGCATAGGCGCAGGAGAGGAAAGTCCGGGCAGCACAGGGAACCCCACTTCCGAAAGTAGAAGCTGTCGGCGACGGCAGGTGTCGGTAGAAGAAAATAACCGCCACGCCTCGTGTGTGGTAAGGGTGAGAAGGTGGTGTAAGAGACCACCAGCCGGTGGGCGATCATCGGGCTGTACCATCTGGGGGCTGCAAGTTCATGTAAACCATCGTTTGAGGGCGTCCCGTCCGACCATAGTGACGGTGGAGGGTAGAATGCTGGAGACGCAGGGCGACCTGCGTAGTAGATAAATGACAGAAGGCTCGCATTGCAGCAATGCAGTGCGAGAAACAGAACCCGGCTTATAGAGACACTGTTTCCCGCTTTTTTTATATTTTCGCAAGCATGTATACTATGCTTTCTTACGCTGCGGCAGCAGCGACGCACCGATGCTTGCGACGAGCACTGCGAGGATGATGCAGAGCGAAGTCACAGCGTCAATCTCCACCCATTCATGTATAAGCATTTTCGCACCTATGAAGAGCAGCAGCACACACACGCCCGTTTTCAGATAGCGGAAACGGTCGGCAATAGCTGCTAAAAGGAAGAACATCGCACGCAAGCCGAGGATGGCGAAGATGTTAGAGAAGAACACTACGTAAGGGTCGAGCGACACCGAGAATACCGCCGGAATACTATCGAAAGCGAATATCAAGTCGCTGAATTCTATCACGAGCACCGTCACGAAGAGCGGTGTGAAGAGCAATCTGCCTGCCTTGCGCACAAAGAAATGGTCGCCCTCAAACTGCGTGTGTATGCGTCCCGTCTTAGAGAGCAGTCGCACTATCGGGTTCTTCTGCACGTCCATCTCCTCCTTCTTGTTGCGGTCGAGGAACATCTTCACACCACTATATATAAGTACGCCTCCGAAAACCAGCAGCACCCAGTTGAAGCGACTGATGATTGCCGCACCGAGGAAGATGAACACGAAGCGCAGCACGATTGCACCCAGTATGCCCCAGTTGAGCACATGCTGATACTCGTTCTTGCCTACGCCGAACGCCGTGAATATCATCATCATTACGAAGAGGTTATCTACAGACAGCGTTTTCTCGATGAGGTAGCCCGATATGTAGCTGATAGTCATGTAGTGGCGATACTGCTGCAGGCTCGCCTCAAAGTCCGACGGGTCGAGCTTTAGGTGCGGAGCATACGCCGATGCCACGGCTTTAAGGTCGGCAAAGCTACTTATGCCGTGTACCATGTCGCCCTTGAACCAAAGGAAAGCCGAGAAGGCGAGTGCGAGTGTTATCCAAACGGCAGTCCATGTGCCTGCCTCACGTATCGATACCTCGTGCGCTTTCTTGTCGATAACGAGCATGTCGAGCACGAGGATTGCGGCTATGAACACAATAAAGCCGCCTAAGAAAATAAATTCTGAAAGATGAAACATGTGTTACTTTTGTTTGTTTTGGGTGCAAAGTTATACCTAATAATCCGAACGTACAACATTTAAATGTGGTTTTAACGGAATTGTAACATGGATGTTGTGGTGGTGTTGTGGTGAGATGGTGAGGTTTGATGTTGTGGTGGTGAGGTTTGATGTTGTAGTGGTGAGGTGGCGAGCTGGTGAAGTGTTGGTATAAAATCTCTTAAAACACGTTTTTTAAGCCCTCTAAGCAATGTTAATCCAAATATTTTTTGTAATTTTACACCCTTGAAGACAGCCTTAAAATCGCGTATAGCGAAAATAAAAGGCATTTGAGGCGATTTTCTGTTTGAAAACCGCTCTCTAAAATGAAGTAAGAAATAATTATTATAAAAATCAATGGACGAAAATCAAACAATTGATCTGGACAGAGTTCAGAAAATCAACATTGAGGAGGAGATGAAGAAGTCGTACATCGACTATAGTATGTCGGTGATTGTGGCTCGTGCCCTCCCTGATGTTCGCGATGGATTTAAGCCGGTACACCGCCGCATCCTCTACGGTATGCTCGGTATCGGCAACACAAGCAGCAACCCTTATAAGAAGTGTGCGCGCGTCGTTGGTGAGGTGCTCGGTAAGTACCACCCACACGGCGACTCGTCTGTCTATGGCGCTTTGGTGCGTATGGGACAGAGTTGGAACATGCGCTACATGCTTGTGGACGGACAGGGTAACTTCGGTTCGGTAGACGGCGACTCTCCAGCTGCAATGCGTTACACCGAGTGCCGCCTCTCGAAGATGGGCGAGCACATCATGGACGACTTGGAGAAGGACACCGTGGACATGGATCCCAACTTCGACGACACGCTTACCGAGCCGTCAGTTATGCCTACAAAGATACCTAACCTTCTTGTGAATGGCGGTAACGGTATCGCCGTGGGTATGGCTACCAACATGCCTACACACAACCTCTGCGAGGTTATCGACGGCTGCTGCGCATATATCGACAATCCGGATATCGACACCGACGGACTGATGCAGTACATTCAGGCACCCGACTTCCCTACAGGCGCATATATCTATGGCTTGCAGGGCGTGCGCCAGGCTTACGAAACTGGTCGCGGACGTATCGTGATGCGTGCAAAGTCGGAGATAGAGAGTGGCGACACTCACGACAAGATTGTTGTGACCGAGATACCTTACGGTGTGAACAAAGCCGACCTCGTTGCCGGCATTGCCGACCTCGTTAAGGAGGGCAAGATTACGGGCATCTCTAACGTCAACGACGAGTCGGGCCGTCAGGGTATGCGTATCGTTGTCGACGTGAAGCGCGACGCCAACGCCAATGTAATCCTCAACAAGCTCTACAAGATGACAGCTATGCAGTCGTCGTTCTCAGTCAACAGTATCGCTCTTGTAAACGGACGCCCACGCCTGCTCACACTGAAGGAGTGCGTTAAGTACTTCGTAGAGCACCGTCACGACGTCACCATACGCCGCACAAAGTACGACCTCAAGAAGGCTCAGGAGCGTGCCCATATCCTCAAAGGCTTGATCATCGCCTGCGACAACATCGACGAGGTGGTGCGCATCATCCGCGCATCGGAGACTCCGTCTGACGCTCAGCGCAACCTTGAGAAGCGTTTCGAACTCGACGAACTGCAATCGAAAGCCATCGTCGATATGCGCCTCTCTCAGCTCACCGGTCTGCGCATCGACCAGTTGCACGCAGAGTTTGAGGAGCTGGAGCGTCAGATAGCTTACTTCGAGCAGATTCTCAGCGACCCTGAGCTTTGCAAGAAGGTGATGAAGGACGACCTGCAGGAGGTGAAGGAGAAGTACGGCGACGAGCGTCGCACGGAGATCAAGCCTTTCGAGCACGAGTTCAACGCCGAAGACTTCTATCCGAACGACCCCGTCGTAATCACTGTGTCGCACATGGGATACATCAAGCGCACACCGCTCAGCGAGTTCCGCGAGCAGTCGCGCGGCGGCGTAGGCTCGAAGGGAGCACGCACACGCGAGCAGGACTTCACCGAGTATATCTACCCGGCTACAATGCACCAGACCATGCTGTTCTTCACACGCAAGGGTCGCTGCTACTGGCTCAAGTGCTACGAGATACCAGAGGGCGACAAGAACTTCAAGGGTCGCGCCATTCAGAACATGCTCAACATCGATCCCGACGACTCTGTCAATGCTCTGCTGCGTCTGCGTGGACTGAACGACGAGGAGTTCGTGAAGTCGCACTACGTAGTATTCGCCACGAAGAATGGTACGGTGAAGAAGACAAGCCTTGAGGCTTACTCGCGTCCGCGCACCAACGGTGTCAACGCCATCAATATCGTTGAGGGCGACGAGGTGGTAGACGTGCGCCTCACCAACGGCAAAAACGAGATTATCCTCGCCAACCGCAACGGACGTGCCGTGCGCTTCGACGAAGACTCTATACGCACAATGGGTCGTGTGTCTACTGGTGTGCGCGGTATGAAGCTCGACGAGGGCGACGACGAGGTGGTAGGTATGATTGTTGTGAACAACGCCGAGACAGAGACCGTAATGGTTGTGTCTGAGAACGGCTACGGCAAGCGCTCGCAGGTAGAAGACTACCGCAAGACAAACCGCGGCGGTAAGGGTGTGAAGACATTCTCTATCACAGAGAAGACCGGTCGCCTTGTAGCCATTAAGAACGTCACCGACGACAACGACCTCATGATTATCAACAAGAGCGGCATCGCTATACGTCTCGCCGTATCAGAGTGTCGTGTCATGGGACGTGCCACACAGGGCGTGCGCCTCATCAACCTCTCGAAGAAGAACGACGTAATCGCAAGCGTATGCAAGGTGATGAGTTCGGAGAAGGAGGCAGATGTAGAGGGCGACAAGGACGACGAAACCTCTCAACCTCTCAATCCTCCTACGGCTTAGAAAAGCTTAGAATGGCGAAAGGCTTAGAAAAGCTTAGAGAGGCTTAGTTCGGCTTATATAATTCAAAAATTCAAAACTCAAAACTCAAAACTCAAAACTCAAAATTATGAAGAAATTATTTGTAGCAGCATTGCTGGCAGTAACTGCCACATCTGCATTTGCACAGGACATTAAGACTGTTCTCAAGGCAAAGGACTACGCTGAGGCACAGAGTGGTCTCAACGCTTGTCTCTCTTCGCTCAGCAACGAAGACAAGGCTAAGGGTTACAACAAGCTCGTCGACATCTCGTTTGACAAGTTCAACAAGGAGAACGCTGCATCTGTAGAGATTCAGACTCTCGAGCAGATGGGTCAGAAGAGCGATAAGACCTACGACAAGCAGGGCATGTTTGACGCTCTCCTCAACGGTCTTAACAACGCCATCGAGTGCGACAAGTACGACCAGCTCCCTAACGCTAAGGGCAAGGTGGCTCCTAAGTTCCGCAAGAAGAACGCTAACCGCATCTGGCCTAACCGCATCCAGTTCGTAATAGCAGGTCAGGACTGCCTCCAGGGCGACGACCAGACCGTAGCTTACAAGTACTTCGCAGCATACGTAGACAGCTACACAGCACCTCTCTTCTCAGACATGGACAAGTCTACACGCGACGAGTACCTCGGCAACGTAGCCCTCATCGCAGCTCGTCTGGCTTATCAGCTGAAGGATATGGACAAGGCAAATCAGTATTGCGACGTAGCCCTCAACGATACAGCTTCTTACAAGGAAGCACTCGGTGTTAAGGTAGCCTTCATGCAGCAGGAGATGAAGACTAAGGAAGACTCGCTGCGTTGTCTGAAGAACGTAGAGGCTCTCTACCTCAAGGACAAGGAAAACGAGAGCATTTTCTCAGTGCTTGCTCCGCTCTACGGTGCACTCGGTATGCAGGACAAGCAGGACGCTATCCTCGCTGAGCGCCTCGCTGTTAATCCTAACGACTTCATGGCTAACCTCGTGAAGGGTCAGGCACAGATGAACGCAAGCAAGTGGGATGAGGCAATCGCTACTCTGCAGAAGGCTGTTGCTGCTAAGGACGACGCTCTCGCCCTCACTTTCCTCGGCTTCTGCTACAACAACAAGGCTGCTCAGCTGCAGGATGCTGCACAGATGAAGAGCCTCTTCGAGCAAGCAAAGCAGTGCTTCGAGAAGGCACGCGACCTCGACCCAGGTCAGCAGCGTGCCAACTGGTCGTACATGCTCGACAATACCAACTACAACTTGGAACGTCTTAACGGCGCAAACTAATTAACTCATGCGGCATGTCCCACTGTCTATATATTATAAGGTGGGACATGCCGTGGATTGTAATCGGGATAAAATGTTCAGAAAACTATTCTTAGTCACATTGCTTGTGTTCGCCACATTCGCTTCCGCAACAGCGCAAAAGAAGGAGATGGCACAAGCCAAAGCGGCAATAAAGGCTGGAAAGGCGGTTGAAGCTGAGGCTTCGATGCGCACGCTGCTCGCCAATCCTGACAACAGGAGCAACGAGAAGATTTGGCTTGTCTTGTTCGATGCGGTAAAAAAGCAGTATGAGGATGTGAACGAACAGATGTATCTCAAGCAGTCGACCGACACCGCAAAGCTCTTCGAGGCAGCCTATCGTATGTTCGGTGTGCTCGAAGGCCTCGACTCTGTTGATGCCCAGCCCAACGAGAACGGACGCGTGCAGCTGAAGTATCGTCGCAAGAACGCCGAATACCTCGACGCCTATCGCAAGAACCTCTACACCGGAGGCTCCTTCTTTCTCAATAAGCAGAACTATCAACGTGCGTTCACGCTCTTTTCGGCTTACATCGACTGCGCCGAGCAACCACTCTTTCAGAGTTACGACTACACCACAAAGGACAAGCGTCTGCCTTCAGCAGCATTCTACGCCCTCTATAGTGGCTATCGCGCCAACGACCCTGTCGCCACTCTGCGCTATAAAGACTTGGCAGAGGCTGACATCGCACGCCTGCAGCTCACCCTACAGTACGTAGCCGACACCTATCGTGCGCAAGGCGACACCATCGGTTATGTGTCTACGCTTGAGAAGGGCTTCGACAAAAATCCGGTATCTGAGTACTTCTTCACCCACCTGTTCGACTATCGCTTCCAGCGTGGTGACACCACACAAGCACTCACGCTTTGCAACCGTTCGCTTGCCATCAACGCAAAGAGCAAAGTTGCAATGCTCGCCAAGAGCGCAGTGCTGCTCACCATGCAGCATTACGACAAGTGCGTACAGCTCTGCGATGCTATCATCGCCCTCGACGACAGCCTTGCAGATGCTTATCTCAACGCTGGTTTGGCTTACTTCAATCAGGCGGTGAAGATAGACAACGCGCCGAAACACACACGCGCCGAGCGCGCCAAAATGCTCGAATTCTATCGCAATTCGCTGAAGTACATGCAGACATACCGCAAGCTTGCCCCAACACGCAAGGATTTGTGGGCAATGCCGCTCTACACAATCTACCTCAACCTCAATATGGGTAAGGAGTTTGTGGAGATGGACGCAATTATCAAATCGCTATAACGCAAAGGTAGCTCGATGAGAGTTTTCCATTAAAAGAGGAAAAACTATAGATTAATCCCTCACCAAGCAATGTTTCAAGTTGTAAACGTTCCTTGTTGAGGGATTTTTTGTATCGCTATCGTGATACGCATCGACCGACGCAGACGTCCGCATCGACCGACGCAGATGTCCGTATCGACCGACGCAGATGTCCGCATCGACCGACGCAGATGTCCGCATCGACCGGCGCAGATGAAAAAACTTGCTCTTTTACTTGCATTCGCTTGCGCAGAATTGTAATTTTGCAAGCACAATAGACAGATAATATTAACCTTAATAAAAAGAAAACCATGAGTATCAATTACGAAATTCACACAATCAGCAATTCGCAAGGCAGCGGAACAGCACGCCACTTCGCACGTATCTTTGAAGGCTCACCGATGTCGGCGCAGCAGTTGGAGCATCTGATACAGGACAACAGCACGCTGAAGAAAGGCGATATAGAGGCAACACTGTCGGAGTTGCGCGAACAGATGGTGCGCGAACTCTCGCAAGGACACCGCTTCTACATTCCTAATGTGGGCTATTTCTCTCTCTCCGTGAAGCTCGATGCCGACGGCAAGGCGGTGGAGAAGGTGAGTGGTAGCGACCTGCGCCTGCACAATATCAACTTCCGACCAGAGGCTTCGCTCTTGCAGGAAGTGGGCAGCAAGGTGCGTTTTCGTCGTGCGCGCCTCACGTCTAAGTCGGTGGTGTATGAGGAGAAGCAGCTACTCTCGCTTCTGATGGATTACCTCGCCGCGAACCATTTCATCACCTGTCGCACGATGCAACGCCAGTTTAGGCTACGCGAAACTGCTGCACGCAAGTGGCTGAAGCGTTTCGTGGAGCAGGGCGTGATAAGGAGAGAAGGCGCACGGAATGCGCCCGTGTATATTAAGGCGTGAGGTTTGGGATGAGAATGAGCGTGTAGGGCGTTACGAGAAAATAGATAGTGTCGAGAGTGTAAATGCATAAGGTAACCTTTGAATGTTACGTTTGGCAGTTTGATTTAAAGTTATGGTCTCTACACCATATGGCGTTGCCAAGTCTTTGTCAAGCATAACTTGCTGTCCTCTAATCACTTTTTCTACATGTTATTATCTCCATAATGGTTCCATCTCCCATCCTTGCGGAAAACCGAGAGCTTTTAAGTCAATTTCGGGAAACCGAATGAACAGCCATATTAGTTTGGACAGCATATCATTGTTTGGGGATATAATATTGAGGAAGTACTTGATGATGCAGAGATCAAAGTAAGCACGCATGGAATCTGTTGGAAGCGTTATCCATTCTCCTGTGGGGCTAATGGGGATTGCTGGTTGAATAGCATTCTGTTTGTTCCACACTCTTGAATGATGACCACAGGCATTTCGAGTAACAGCAATAACCGTGAGCCATGACTCAAACACATTGATAGGTAAACCAAAACGTTTTGCTATGCGTTTGCGTATGCGATTTTGTTTGATGTTACGATAAATGGCATTGACATTTCCAATAGTAAGCAGTTCTCCTAAAATCCACGATGGTGGGTAAGGTTCTGAGTAGGTTCGTTTGAAATGGAGAATGAATTCCTCCTTAGATTTGCAATACTCTTTGGATATTGCTCGCATTGTTTCATTAAATTTGAAACTATCCAAGAAATAAGAAGAGTCAGTCAGCCAAAAAGGATTGCCCGTCATATCTGCTGGTATTTGCATCACAGCACGCCTGATAGCAATTTCTATCTTTTCTATCTCATTGAACATGAGCAGTCTCAGTTTCTTGTCAAAGCAATAAAGCATCATCACCTTTTTGAAGGTAGAACCTTCCTTGTACAAATGTGCTGTCTTGGGCGTCTTCAACAACGGATACATATAAGCAGACAATCTGTAATAACCAATGTTGTTAAGGTACTGTATGGCTTTGTTTCTATCACAAATCTGTAAACCTCGCGATTCAAGCAAATTAACGAGATTTTCAGAAGGTTCAAACCGTTTTGTAAAGGGAATAAGATTCGCCATGTTCAAATGTATATAAACAAAAAACGCCTCGCACGATTTGAGCATTGTTAAGAGGCTTGGCGAGGACTGACACTGCAAAGGTACGAATAATCATTGAGAATACAAACTTTATGCAGTAAAAATCACACAAAAAAGCAGATTCTTTTGACATGTTTATATTTAATAATGTTAAATCAGATCTTAAAGTCATACTTTACTAGCCAAACAAAGTGGTTTTCAATGTAAAAGTGTTACCTTTGTAACGTCTATACCCATACCGAAAGCCCCGGTGGGCAGAGGATGGGCAGACATGTTTTAGTTACCTGATTGTCAAATTTAAATATTGAATTAACAAGAAACAGAAATACAGCACAAGAATGAAACGTTAAGGACAGCGTGGTAAAAAGCCACCTTTCCATACAGAGACTTTTAAAGAGGCTGTCGCCTCATATAATTAATCTGGCGTTTCCGTTCTCTACTTTTGGATATTGAGCTTTTAGCTCTTGTTCTCTTCATCTTGAATACCGCCAATTTTCAACGTACGAGGACAAGCAGTAGGAAGGTTCACGCTCATAGGCGTGGACTGTTCCGTGCTTGTTGTACGTGAAGGTCACTTGGCGGTAACCAAAGATGAAAACAAGCATCGGAACGGTTGCACGCCTTTTTCATTTTCGTATGAAACATAAAATTATTTATATCTTTGCCAGCATAGCTTTAGCTTCTTGCGGATCCACAAAACTCACAACGAACAGTGTCGGCTACCAGTCCGTAAGAACAGCTCATGCACAACCATCACAAACATCGCCAATACCTGACGAAGCTAAAATTGCTGTGGCTTACACTATCGGAGGGGACGGTGCGTTAACCGCAATAGTATACAATCGCACATCTGAGATAATGACAATAGATCAGACAAAATCTTTTTTCGTTAATTCTGATGGAAAATCCGTGTCTTATTATGACCCAACAGTAAGAACAACTTCTGTTACTGATATGTCATCTGTTACAAAAGGGGGGTCTGTCAATCTTGGTTCCATAGCAGGTGCCTTGGGGATTGGTGGAACTATTGGACAAATCGCAAATGGAATAAACCTTGGAGGCTCAGGAACAAGCGGAACTGCAGAAACATCTACAACCTATATCGCAGATCTTCCGCAAGTATCTCTTGCTCCACACAGCAATGGAGCTATGTCGAAAACCTTTCGTATATCAGGAATTGGTGCTTCTTCGTTAAATGGCAGAGCTGTGAATCAACCATCACTGACAAAGGATCTGTCTTATTGTCGTTTTAGCGTTTGCATCTCATATTCAATTGATGGAGGACAGACTTTCGACAAACTTGTCACAGACTTTTATGCAAATTCAAAAGTCGTGGTTCCTGTCGTAAATCATGGACAAGTAAACAATGCATTGAGGCAGATTTACGAGCAAAAGCCTGATGCCATCAACGAGTATTGGTGGTTGTTGAATTTTGATTACAACATATCAGGTGGATACAACAAGAGAGTTCAAGGCATTTTATATGATTATAAATAAGGAATAATATGAAAAGATTAATAGAAATATTGGGGATTGTAGTTTGCGTGATTCTACTTCATTCATGTACAACATCTCAGAAAATAACTGTACAAGGAACTCCTGGTACAGAAATATACTCACCTGCGATGGAGAGGCTTGGGGTCGTTGGCCCTAATGGGAAAGTATCTTTTAAAATTTCAAGTGATGATTACTTTTCTTATTTGATGTCTAAAAATGCAGGAGCAAATGAACTGATTCCTTTTGCCTTAGATTATAAAAGACATAGCTTTATAGGGACACAAATCTTAAAATGGACAGGTTATACAGTTGTAACTGTGGGCGCATTTTCTGCCCTTGTGGGAGGTATTGCTTGTATTGGTGGTGATGGAGACGAAGTTGGGGTACCTTTTTTGGCTGCAGGAGGAGGGGCTGCTGCATTAGGGGCAATTATAGGAATGCCTGCTGACATGCGTTCTAATCAAACACAGTATGAGCATAAATACAAGTATCTATCCGTACAAGAAACAAATCAGGATGTGCATTTCAATCAAATTGTTGATGTTGGTTATAGGAAGACAAAACAGAACAATGATAACAATACACCACATGTATCTGACAGAGCAAATAATGGCAGTTCTTCATCGATAGCCACAAGAAGAAAAAGCTTGGTATCAAAACGAACCTTAAATGACAATGCAAAATTCGTCTCAGGTTCATATTTCGGCACAGGCTATTTGACGCAAAAAGGTAAGGTTATTGAAGAATACGCAAAAATCAAAGTTGTGATATTACGAATAGACAAAAATAATGTAAATGTTGATGTCTTAGAGAATGGTGAATCTTATTTCAGTAAGACCAATAAATATCAAGTAACGAAGAAAGGTAAAAATACATACATTTTGTCATTGGATGGAATTTCGGATGCCCTGATTACCATAGACAACGCAGGATATTTGACATATATTCATCCAAAAGTGAATATCGATGGTGAAATTTACACTTTGAATCTTACTGCAAACAAGAAATAATATTATTATGAAGAAACTTAAGCTTTTATTTTTGGCAATGGCAGTTCTACTATTGGCTTCTTGTGGTAGTTTCGGAGAAGGATTTCTTGCAGGAATTGGCAACATGGGAAGTTACAGCTACGGTGGAAACAGTTATATGACTTCTGCTAACGCTGGCAACATGAATTATCTGCTTGACCCTAATTATGCCGTTGCACAAACTATGGCTCAACAACAGCAATATAATCAAGTATTTAATAACATTGCGCAGCAATCGGTCAACCAAGTTCTTAGTGAAGAGGAACAAGAGTATCAAACTTTCTGTAAATATAACAAGAAAGCTGATGGAACCAATTACACGAAGAATGAATGGCGAGCATTAAAGGGAGAAGCCATCAGAAACATGAATGGAGGCAACACTTCTGTTGGTAGTTCTAATAGCACAATAAGTGGTTCAGGTAGTTCAATTCGTACAAATTCGACAAGTGATAAAACATGCCATATTTGTCATGGAACTAAAAAGTGTTGGACTTGCAGTGGTAACCGCACATACATCAATCCGCTTACAAATAAAAGAGTTGCCTGTCCTAATTGTACGAACGGATGGTGTAGTCGATGTAACGGCACAGGCAAGATTTAATGCCAAGAATGGCTGTTCACGCAACGTATTTGGGAGGGGCGTTTCGAAATGCGCTCCTCCCTTAATATTTTATCTACTCAAGCCTTTCCTCTTCATTGGCTTCATCATCTTTGTCACCTGTTGCAAGCATCGTCTTATCCATTCTATCTCATCTTCGTCCTGCTCACGTCCCCAATCTTGGGTATTGCCACCGTCTCTGCCTTGGCTTTCTGAGAAGTTGGTTGCTTCGTTGATTCTTTTCCACTAAAACTCCAAAGGGCCCCAAAATAATGTCGAAGCGTTGACGATAAAAAGCAATGTGGGCATGGCTTTCGCCATGCCCACATTTATTATATATCAGTATAGATACATTGTATATCAATACAGATGCTCAGAGTAGGGAGTTACAGGTCATCGAAGTTCACGACTTCTTCCTTGGGATGCTTGTGCGTATTAGGTTGCTGCTCGGGCGAGCCTTCCTTTGTTGGTTCTGTAGCGGAGTGGCGTTCTATTGGTGCGCCATTCTCGTCGAGCACAATCTCTTCTTCGACGTGTATGCTGTCGGTATTGGTAGAGTCGTTCTTCTCGCGCATGTAGTAGCTCTGGCAGTTGTACATTGCGGAGGTGATGTCGTCGTCCTTCGGTTTGCCGAACTTGGTGCGATACTTTGCGAATGCAGGGTCGCCTAGCACCGACTGCAGGAAGTAGCCGCAGATGGGGAGTGCGGTGCGTGAGCCCTGTCCGAGTGCGCCGGTGCGGAAGTGGATGCAGCGGTATTCGCCACCCACCCATGCGCCTACGACGAGTTTCGGGCTGACACCCATGAACCATGCGTCGGAGTGGTTGTTTGACGTACCGGTCTTGCCACCCCAGTCGGTGTCGCGGAAGTTGCCTACGTATCCGTTGAGGCTCATTGATGTGCCGCCTGGCTCGCGTGTGCCGCCCATGAGCATTTGCTGCATGAGGAACGCGCTCTTGTACGGGATTACTTGCTCTTCGTTGAGCGGAGCCTTGTACACCTCTTTGCCGTTGCGGTCGACGATACGTGTTACGAGTACGCGTTTCACGTACTTGCCGTCGTTGGCGACGGTGCTATAGGCGTTAGCGAGCTCGAGGAGGTTGATATCGCTTGAGCCGAGTGCGAGGGCTGGGGTCTCGTCGAGCGGACTCTCGATGCCCATCTTGTGTGCAGTTTCGGCGATGCGCGTGATGCCCATCTCTTGTCCGAGGCGCACGGCTACAGAGTTGATGCTTCGTGCGAAGGCAGCCTTAAGAGGTATAGAGTCGCCGGTGAAGTAGCCGTTGGCGTTGGTAGGTGCCCATGTTACCTCTTTGTTCTGCGCTTTGTCGAACACTTTCATCGAGAAGTACTCGTCGCGGCGCTTGTCGCACGGCGTGAGTCCCTGGTTCATAGCTTCGGTGTAGACGAAGAGCTTGAAGGTAGAGCCTGGCTGGCGCATTGCAGTGACCTTGTCGTACTTCCACGACTTGAAGTCGATGTCGCCCACCCATGCTTTCACGGCACCTGTCTGTGGTTCCATTGCTACGAACGAGCAGTGCATGAAGTGAACCATGTAGCGTATGGAGTCCATAGTGGACATTTCGCGCTCTATAGTGCCCTGCTCGTAGTCGAAGAGCTTCACTTTGTGCGGTCGGTTGAGGTAGTACTCTATAGAGTCGGGGTTGTTCGGGAAGCGTGCAAGCAGATACTTGTACACTGGCTGTCGTTTGGCAATGCCCTCGATGAAGCCCGGGATGACGTTGTGGCGTTCGTCCTGCCATGGTTCTTGATTGCCCCAGTGGTTATTGAAGTTGCGCTGCACCTGCTTCATCTGCTTTATGGCAGCCTCTTCGGCGTATTTCTGCATACGCGAGTCGATGGTGGTGTATATCTTCAAACCAGACGTGTAGAGGTCGTAGTCGTTGTCGTTGCACCATTTGCGCAGCTCGTCGGCAACCGCCTCGCGGAAGTAGAGTGCTGTGCCGTCGTAGTTGCTCTCAACGCTATATTTGAGTTCGATATCGATTTGCGAAATCGAGTCGTACTCGGCACGTGTTAAATCGCCATGGCGTACCATGTTGCTGAGCACGATGTTGCGTCGGCGCAGCGAGTTCTTCGGGTTGGCGATGGGGTTGTAGTAGGTGGTAGCCTTGAGCATTCCGACGAGTACTGCTGCCTGTTCGGCGGTGAGCTCTTTCGGTGAGCAGTTGAAGTAGGTCTTGGCTGCAGTCTTTATGCCGAAGGCGTTGCTACCGAAGTCGACGGTGTTGGCGTACATGGTGAGTATCTCCTTCTTGCTATGCGTCATCTCGAGTTTTGTGGCTATAATCCACTCCTTCGACTTCACGATGAGCATACGCACACCGGGCAACTTGCCGAGCAGTCCGGTGGAGTAGTTGGTACGCATACGGAACATGTTCTTGGCGAGCTGCTGTGTGATGGTGGATGCACCACGTGCGTCGTGATGTAGCACAGCGTCCTTTACGGCACCTACAAGTCCGGTGTAGTCTATGCCGTGGTGCTTGTAGAAACGCTCGTCCTCGGTGTCGATGAGTGCCTTCCAGAAAGCAGGGTTCACGTCTTCGTACTCTACTGGTGTGCGGTTTTCGTTGAAGTATTTGCCGATGAGCACACCGTCGTCGCTGTATATCTCGGAAGCCTCACTGGTTACAGCTTCCTTAATAGCACTGAAGCCTGGCGACTTACCGAAGAGCCAAAGGAAGTTGATGTCTACGGCTCCAAGGTAGAGAAAGAAGGCAACGATGCATGATGCAATGCCTATGAGTGTCTTGGTGTACCATTTGCGACCTCTGTAGAGGTTTCGATACCATGTGAAGAAGGTGCGCACCTTCTTCTGACACCAGATGAGAATGGGCTTTACTTTTTTCATCTTTGTTGTGGTTGTTTCAAGTTGCGCATGTCTGCGACATGCTGTGTGTTATTGATTATTATTTTGTTATGCAAAAGTACATATTTTGCTTAACCTACAATGGTTGTATCTATGAAATTTATGATTTCTTTAATGTTGTCGGGGCAGAACCAATGTATGGAGGCATCGCGTTTGAACCACGTCTGTTGCTTACGACAGTAGCGACGGCTGTTGCTTTGTATCTTGAAGATGCACTCGTCGAGCGTGGTCAGTCCGTCGAGGTATTCAAACATTTCTTTGTAGCCCACGGTGTTAAGGGCGTTCTCCGTGCGCTGTGGGTATACGGCGAGTGCTTCCTGCTCAAGTCCGCTGTCAATCATGTTGAGAACGCGGGCATTGATGCGCTCGTAAAGCACGTCACGTGGGCGTGTCAGACCAATCTTCATGATGTTGAATGGGCGTTCCTTGCGCTCGCTCTTTCGGAACGATGTGTAGGTCTGGCCAGTGCAGTGGCATATCTCAAGGGCATGGACAACGCGGCGTGGGTTGTTGCGGTCGACGATGGCCCAATGCTCTGGGTCGAGCAGCTTCAGTTCGGCTACTAATCGCTCCAGTCCTTCGTCAGCTAAGCGTTGTTTCATCCAATCGCGCGTCTCGTCGTCGACGGTGGGTATGTCGTCGATGCCGTTGCATACGGCGTCGATATACATCATCGAACCACCGGTGAGGAGTGCCGTGTCGTAGCGTTTGAAGAGGTCGGAGGTGAGCAGTTGCATCACGTCGCTCTCGTACATCGATGCACTGTAGTAGTCACCGATATGGTGTGTGCCAACGAAGTGATGCTTCACACGGGCACGCTGCTCGGGGGTGGGGGCTGCGGTGCCTATCGGTATCTCTTCGAATATCTGTCGGGAGTCGGCGTTAATGATTGGTATGTTGAGGTGTTCGGCTACTTGCAGGCATAACTCTGTCTTGCCTACGCCGGTAGGACCGAGTATTACTATCAGTGTTTTCGCCATGTCTTATCGTTGTTTTAGAATGTATTGAAATGCAAAAAAGGAATTTAACGGGAGTAGGGGGCTTTGCCCGAAGTTAACTTCTATTCATTTGATATGCAGTGTATTAACTTCTGTGTTACTCTTGTTAAATTCCTTTTTGTCATACCCTCATGTATTAAGGGGTGCGTGGATATGGCAGTGATGCCTACCCTCCTATGTTTGAGGTTGCGTGGGTATGGCAGTGATGCCATACCCTCCTATGTTTTATCGTATAATTCCACGCTGTGAATTCTCTACGAAGTTGAGTATGTACTCCACTTCCTTTGTCATAGGCAGTGTCTTGCGCACTTCCTCAATGCCCTCCTTGAGTGTGCCGGTGTTGTAGAGGAGGCGGTAGGTGTTGTGGATGAGGTCAATCTGCTCGTTGCTAAATCCGCGGCGACGCAGACCAACGAGGTTCAGACCGCAGTACTTCAGAGGGTCGCGACCTGCGATGATGTACGGCGGAATGTCCATCGGTGAGCGCGAACCGCCCTGCACCATCACGTAGCCACCGATGTGGCAGAACTGATGAACGAGCACGCTACCAGAGAGGATTGCATTGTCGTCAACTACTACTTCGCCAGCGAGCTTCGTAGAGTTGCCGATAATCAGTCCGCTTCCGAGTTTGCAGTCGTGTCCTACGTGCATATTCTCCATAAGCAAGTTGTTGGAGCCTACAACAGTTTTGCCCTTTGATGCTGTGCCACGCGAGATTGTTACGTTCTCGCGGATAGAGTTGTTGTCACCGACGATACAGGTTGTCTTCTCGCCACGGAACTTCAAGTCTTGTGGCTTTGTAGAGATACTCGCTCCGGGGAAGAACTCGTTGTTGCTGCCGATGCGTGCTCCAACATGTATTGTAACACTATTCTGCATCACGTTATTATCGCCGATTTCTACATCACGATCAATGTAGCAGAACGGGCCGATGATATTGTTATCGCCAAGTTTTGCTTCGGGATGTACGTATGCTAAAGGACTGATTTGATTCATCTTGATTATATGTTTTAAGTTGACGAATTGACTCTTTGCCATGTCAACTCGTCAACTTATTAATTACTTGTTCTTAACAATCTGTGCTGTGAATGTAGCCTCCGACACTACGTGGTCGCCAACGAATACGTATCCCTTCATCGATGAGATACCATGACGTAGCGGTGCCAACAGGTCGACTTTGAAGAGGAGCGTGTCGCCCGGAACTACTTTCTGGCGGAACTTCACGTCGTCAATCTTCATAAAGTAGGTAGACCAACGCTCTGGCTCTTCGAGCGTGTTGAGTACCAACAGACCGCCACACTGTGCCATAGCCTCAATCTGAAGCACACCTGGCATCACAGGCTCCTGTGGGAAGTGGCCTACGAAGAACGGCTCGTTGGCGGTGATGTTCTTCACGCCTACGATGCTTGTAGCACCGAGACTAATCACTTTGTCTACCAGCTGCATCGGATAGCGGTGCGGAAGAAGTTCGCGAATGCGGATGTTGTCCATCAGCGGTGCCTCGTTCGGGTCGTAAATAGGAGCCTGAATCTCGTGTTTACGAATTTCGCGACGCATGAGACGTGCAAACTTATTGTTGATGGTATGACCAGGGCGTGTAGCGATGATGCGTCCCTTGATAGGCTTGCCGATGAGTGCCATGTCGCCGATTACATCGAGCAACTTGTGACGTGTGCACTCGTTGTCCCATACGAGTGGCTTGTGCTGTATGTAACCTAACTCTGTAGCGTCGCGACGCTCCACGTGAATCATGTCTGCCAAGGAGTCGAGACGCTCCTGTGTGGTCTGCATCTCGTAGATAACGATAGCGTTGTCGAGGTCGCCACCCTTAATGAGGTTAGCCTTCAATAACGGCTCAATGTCGCGTACGAATACAAAGGTGCGCGCAGGAGCTATGTCTGTAGCGAACTTATCAATGCAGTCGAGTGTGGCAAACTGTGAGCTGACAAACTTTGAGTTGAACGAGCACATAGCTGTGAGCGAGAATTCCTCGTCGGGAAGGATGGTGATGCACGAACCCGTCTCTTCGTCCTTCACCTCAATCTTGTGGCGAATGATGTACCAATCCTTAGGAGCGTTCTGCTCTTCAATGCCCACCTCGTTGATTTTGTCAACATATAGTGCTGCACTACCATCAAGGATAGGGAACTCAGGACCATTCACCTGAATAAGACAGTTGTCGATGCCCATAGCATAAAGGGCTGCCATACCATGCTCGATTGTAGAGATGCGTATGTCGCCTTTACCTAAGACTGTGCCACGTTGTGTGTCTATTACGTTCTCGGCGATAGCCTGTATGATAGGCATACCATCGAGATCGATGCGCTGTATCTTATAGCCAGTGTTCTCGGGTGCGGGATTGAACGTGACGGTGAGGCTCAATCCGGTGTGCAGACCTTTGCCACACAAAGAGAAACTGCCTTTGAGTGTCTTTTGTTTTGACATTATTATATTGTTTGTTGTTTATTTTTCGTTGTTCTTGAGCAACTCCATCTCCTTCTTCAGGTCGTTCAAGTCTTTGTACATATCGGGTAGACGGCGGAACACTGCCTGCGCCTTAAAGTACTGTCGCTGTGGCATTGGTGGTGTGCCGATGAGCTCTTCGTTGCCTTTCAAGCTGCCCGGTACGCCCGACTGTGCGCCGAGGAGTGTGCGGTCGCCGATTGTTATGTGTCCTGCCAAGCCTACCTGACCGCCGAACATACACCATGAGCCAACCTTTGTGCTACCCGCAATGCCTACTTGTGCAGACATCACGGTGTTTTCGCCAATCTCTACGTTGTGAGCAACCTGCACAAGGTTGTCAAGTTTCACACCCTTACGGATGAAGGTAGAGCCCATAGTAGAGCGATCGACGCAAGTGTTTGCACCAATTTCTACATTGTCCTCGATTGTTACGATGCCTATTTGCGGTATCTTGTCGTAACCCTCGGCGTTAGGAGCGAAGCCGAATCCGTCTGAACCGATTACGCTACCAGCGTGAAGTGTCACATTGTTACCGAGCTTACAGCCCTGATAGATGGTGGTGTTGGGGTAGATGAGGCAGCCACTGCCCATCTTTACGTTGTCGCCGATGACAGCGTGAGGATAAATCTGGCAGTTGTCGCCGATAACTGCGTTGTCGCCGATACATGCGAACGGCCCTACATAGCAGTCCTTGCCGAGCTTTGCAGTCGGTGAGACGTATGCTTGTGGAGCTATGCCTGTCTTTTTAGGCTTGCTTGCTTCGTAGATTTGGAGCAGTTTGGCAATACACTCGTATGCGTTGTCAACGCGTATCAGTGTAGCCTGAACGGGATGTTCAAACTCCACATCGTTGTTGACAATCACTACAGACGACTTCGTGTCGTAGATATAATGTGTGTATTTCGGATTAGAGAGGAAAGAAATAGCACCCTCAACACCTTCTTCAATCTTTGCGAAGGTGTTGATTTTTGCTTCTTTATTGCCTTCTATACGACCGCCAATAACGCTCGCTATCTGTTCTGCTGTAAATTCCATTTCTGTCTTTTCTATGTTATTCTTGCAAATATATAGATGATAGTTTTCTATAGATGTTGCAAATGTAAGAAAATAAATTTACATTATGCTTTTTAACAATACTTATTTCTCAATTTTGTCTGAAAATACATCAGTTTTGGCGAAAAAAGCCATGTGCAAGGCTTTAAATGCCATGTTTTTTCAGTTCTGCATCCATCTGTATCTGCAGTTCCTTTGCCTTCTCTGCTGCAACGGTGGCGAAGTCTTCGCCGTTAGAAGCGTAGATGATGCCACGTGAACTGTTGACGAGTAGTCCGCAGTCAGCGTTCATACCATACTTGCATACTTCCTCAAGCGAACCACCCTGAGCACCAACACCAGGAACGAGCAGGAAGTGGTCGGGGACAATCTTGCGGATATCCTCGAACATACGGCCTTGAGTAGCACCTACAACATACATCATGTTCTCTTTGTCACCCCACTGCTGAGATGTGCGTAGTACCTTCTCAAACAGACGCTCACCGTCCTTGTCTTCTGTGAGCTGGAAGTCGTGGCTACCCTTGTTGCTGGTCAGAGCGAGAAGGATAACCCACTTGTCCTTGTAGCCGAGAAATGGAGTTACGCTGTCTTCGCCCATGTACGGAGCCACGGTGAGCGAGTCGACATCGTACTCGTCGAAGAATGTGCGAGCATACATAGCACTTGTGTTGCCGATATCGCCACGCTTTGCGTCAGCCACGATGAAGTGGTTGGGATAGTTTTCCTTCAAGTACTTGATGGTCTTCTCAAAAGAGATGAGTCCCTTCACGCCGAACGCCTCGTAGAATGCGAGGTTAGGCTTGTACGACACGCAGTAGTCGGCGGTTGCGTCGATGATGGCCTTGTTGAAAGCGAAGATTGGATCCTCGTCGTTGAGGATGTGCTGCGGCACCTTCTTCAAGTCGGTGTCAAGACCTACGCAGAGGAATGAGCGCTTTGTCTTTATCTGATTTACTAATTCTGATCTGTTCATAGTAATTGTTTTTTATAAATTGATTCTTACAATTCATTCTCTTTCATCTTCTCCGCATTCTCTGCCACGGTGAGTGCGTCAATCATCTGCTGGATGTTTCCGCCCATGAAGCCCGGGAGGTCGTACACGGTCATGCCGATGCGATGGTCGGTGACACGGCCCTGTGGGAAGTTGTATGTACGTATCTTTGCAGAGCGGTCGCCGGTAGATACGAGAGTCTTACGGCGGTTGGCAATGTCGTCAACGTATTTCTGATGCTCCTTGTCATAGATGTATGTACGCAGACGTGCAAGTGCTCTCTCCTTGTTCTTAGGCTGGTCGCGGGTCTCGGTACACTCGATGAGAATTTCCTCAACCTCGCCAGTGTTAGGGTTCTTCCACATATAGCGGGCACGTACACCCGATTCTACCTTGTTCACGTTCTGTCCACCTGCGCCTGAAGAGCGGAAGGTGTCCCACTTGATTTCGCCCTCGTTGATATTTACCTCGAATGGGTCTGCCTCAGGAAGTACGGCTACGGTTGCTGCAGAGGTCTGCATACGTCCGTTCGACTCGGTAACTGGCACACGCTGTACGCGGTGAACGCCCGACTCATACTTCAGTGTGCCGTACACGTTGTCGCCACTTACTGCGAAGCAGATTTCCTTGAAGCCGCCTACAGCACCTTCGCTCTCGCTTGTGACAGACACTGTCCAGCCCTTCGACTCGCAGTACTTCTTGTACATCATGAATATTTCGCCAGCAAAGAGACAAGCCTCGTCGCCACCCGTACCGGCACGAATCTCCATCTGTACGTTCTTTGCGTCCTCTGGATCTTTCGGTACAAGAGCTATCTTTATTTCTTCCTCGAGTTTTGGCTGGAGTTCTTCGTTTGTGGCGAGCTCCTCACGTGCCATCTCCTTCATCTCCGCATCCTGCTCGTTCATGATGATATCCTTAGCCTCGGCAATGCCGTTAAGACAATTGATATACTGCTGACGGAGTTTCATAATGTCCTCAAGGTCTTTATACTCCTTTGTCAGTTTCACGTAACGCTGCTGGTCGGCGATTACAGAAGGGTCGGTAATGAGGGTTGATACTTCCTCATAACGTGCCTCCAGTCCGTCGAGTTTTTCTAATATATTATTGCTTTCTGCCATTTGTCAAATTTAATGTTGAGATGGTGTTATGTTGTTATGGTGAGGTGTTGTGGTGTTGTTATGGTGAGATGTTGAGGTGTTGAGGTGTTGAGGTGTTGTGGTGTTGTTATGGTGAGATATGTCAACACCTCAACATCTCACCACATCACCATCTTATCTCACCATCTCAACATTTCAACATAACAACTTCTTATTAATATTCGAACTCTCCGTATTCAGACTTGATGAGAAGCGAGCGTTCGCCCTCTTCGATGCGTCCTACGATCTGTGCGTCGATGTTGAAGCTCTTGCTTATTGCAATAACCTGCTCAGCAACCTCTGGACGTACGTAAATCTCCATGCGGTGACCCATGTTGAACACCTTGTACATCTCCTTCCAGTCGGTGTGGCTCTGCTCCTGAATGAGGCGGAACAGCGGTGGAATAGGGAACATGTTGTCCTTGATTACGCGACAATTCTCGCCAACGAAGTGCAGCACCTTGGTTTGTGCACCGCCAGTGCAGTGAACCATGCCATGTATTTCTGGACGCAGCTCGTCGAGCAGGCGCTTGATGACAGGAGCGTATGTACGTGTCGGCGAGAGAACGAGCTGTCCGGCTGTGACCGGTGCACCCTCTACTTTGTCGTCAAGACGGCAGCCGCCGCTATATACGAGTTCCTCTGGTACAGCGTGGTCGTAGCTTTCCGGATACTTCTCGGCGAGATACTTCGAGAACACGTCGTGGCGAGCGCTGGTGAGTCCGTTAGAGCCCATACCGCCGTTGTATTGCTTCTCGTATGTAGCCTGACCAAATGAAGCTAAACCTACGATTACGTCGCCAGGGCGGATGTTTGCGTTGTCAATGACATCGCTGCGTTTCATGCGGCAAGTAACGGTAGAGTCAACGATGATAGTGCGCACAAGGTCGCCAACGTCGGCTGTCTCACCGCCTGTAGCGTAAACGCCTACACCCATTTTGCGCAAGTCCTCGAGGAGTTCGTCAGTGCCGTTTATTACAGCCGAGATAACCTCACCCGGGATAACCATCTTGTTGCGTCCGATAGTGCTCGAAACGAGAATGTTGTCCACTGCGCCCACGCAGAGCAGGTCGTCGGTGTTCATAACGATAGCGTCCTGAGCCACGCCCTTCCATACGCTGAGGTCGCCAGTCTCTTTCCAGTACATGTAGGCGAGCGACGACTTTGTGCCTGCACCGTCGGCGTGCATGATGTTGCAGTATTCGGGGTCGCCACCGAGGATGTCGGGGATAATTTTGCAGAATGCCTGCGGATAGAGACCCTTGTCGATGTTCTTGATGGCGTTGTGTACGTCTTCTTTAGCTGCGCTTACGCCGCGCATCATGTATCTGTTAGATGTGTCCATATTGTGAGTTTTGAATTTTTATTTCTGAGTTTTGATTTATTATCTACGGTGATTTATTGCTTATGGCAACCCTATTTTTAGGGCTATTCATTGCAATGCCAGAAGTCCCAGCTTGCGAATGCCTGCAGCAACAGCATCTCCAGTCCGTTCTTGGTATTGGCCCCGTAGCGTGCGCCTTTCTTCATAAAAAGCGTTTCGTCCGGATTGTAGATGAGGTCGTAAAGTATGGTGTGGCAATCCATTGCCTCGTAAGGCAAGTTGGGACAGGTGTCTGCCTTCGGGTACATGCCTAATGGGGTGCAGTTGACGATGACGTTGTACTCCTTAATCAGTTCTGGTGTCACCTCCTCGTATGTTATGCAGCCAGGCTTCTTCGTACGACTCACAAATAGTGTCTCAAGTCCGAGCGATTTGAGACCGTAGTTGATGGCGAGCGAAGCACCGCCAGTGCCGAGTATGAGTGCCTTCTTATGGTAAGGTTCGAGCATTGTTTCGATGCTACGTGTGAAGCCGATTACGTCACTGTTAAATCCCTTCAGTATAACGTTTTTATTCTTGTGTGTCACACGTATGACGTTGACCGCACCGATAGCGCGTGCTTCGGGGCTAAGGTCGTCGAGGTAGGGTATTACCTGCTGCTTGTAGGGGATAGTGACGTTGAGTCCGCACAGTTCTGGGTTTGATGCGAGTATCTCTTTCAAGTCCTCTATCTGCGGAATCTCATAGTTGATGTAACGAGCGTTGATACCCTCGTTGGTAAACTTCTCGTTGAAGTAGCTGATGGAGAAGGAATGTCCCAGTGGGAAACCGATTAAACCGTACTTGTCCATAGTGTGAATGTTGAGATGTTGATGGGGTGAGGTGTTGATGGGGTGAGGTGTTGATGGGGTGAGGTGTTTATGGGGTGAGGTGTTGACGGGGTGATGGGGTGTTGACACCTTACTTTGTTGCGAGATAGAGCGTGCAGATGCCGAGTGTCATTCGCTTGAACGAAGCTTCGGCGAAGCCTGCCGCTTTCAGTATCTCCACCATTCGCTCGCCTTGTGGGAACGCCTCGATGGTAGCCGTGAGGTAAGAGTAAGCCATACTGTCGCCAGAGATGAGTCGTCCGTATACTGGTAGCACTGTGTGCGAGTAGATCTTGAATAACTGCTTCATTGGAAAGCTAACGGGTGATGTCAGCTCAACGATGCAGAGGTGTCCGCCTGGCTTCAGCACTCGGCACATCTCGCGCAGTCCTTGATCGAGGTTCTGGAAGTTGCGTATGCCGAAAGCCGCAGTCACAGCGTCGAACGTGTTGCCTTCGAACGAGAGCGCCATGCAGTCTTCCTTGGCGAACGATATCACGTTGTTGAGCTTTAGTGTATTCACCTTCTGCCTACCCACATTCATCATTCCCTCGCTGATATCTGTGCCCGTCACCTTCGTCGGCTTCAGTATCTGTGCCGCCTGTATGGCGAAGTCGCCTGTGCCCGTAGCTATGTCGAGAATGCTTTGTGGTTTGTAAGCTTGCAGTCGGTTGAGAGCTTTCTTGCGCCACAACTTGTCAATGTTCCACGACAGGCGGTGGTTGAGCTTGTCATACGAGTGTGCGATGTTGTCGAACATCTGTTCCACCTGCGCCCCCTTTTCTTCTTTGTCGTTGTAGGGCTTTATCTTTTCCTGTCCGTAAACCATTGTTGTTGTTCGTTATATTTAACCTATCGCTACATTTTGCGAAGCGATGTCTTGGTGTATATGATAATATGTATATATAATAATGTAGGGTGTAGAATATCAGATGTCGGTGAACCAAGTCTCCAACATCCAATATTCTGCACCCATTATGTATTGCTACTTACGTGTAGCGAGGTAGTCGGCTACGTTCTTTTCGATGCGCGCTGCGATGTCACCCTCTTCAACGGTCTTGTCGAACTTCTCGCCAGTGATGTGCTCGTAGAGTTCGATATAACGTTCGCTTACGCTCTCTGCATATTCATCTGTGATTTCGGGCATTGTCTGTCCGGGTTCGTTCATAAAGTCATGCTCGATGAGCCACTGGCGTACAAACTCCTTCGAGAGCTGCTTCTGTGGCAATCCCTTCTCAAACTTCTCCTCGTAGCCGTCAGCATAGAAGTAGCGTGAAGAGTCGGGGGTGTGAATCTCGTCAATGAGATATACCTTACCATCGCGCTTGCCGAACTCGTACTTAGTGTCAACGAGGATAAGACCGCGCTGTGCAGCCATCTCCTGTCCGCGCTGGAAGATACGACGTGTGTAGTCTTCCATTACAGCGTAGTCCTCAGCACTTACGATGCCCTGAGCGATGATTTCCTCTTTAGATATATTGAGGTCGTGACCCTCATCAGCTTTTGTTGTCGGAGTGATGATAGGTTCTGGGAATCGCTGGTTTTCCTTCATACCCTCTGGCAGCTTAACGCCGCAAAGCTCGCGGCATCCCTCTTTGTATGCGCGCCAAGCTGAGCCTGTAAGGATAGAGCGGATGATCATTTCAACTCGGAAACCCTCGCATTTCAAACCAACAGTAACCATTGGGTCTGGTGTAGCGAGTTTCCAGTTGGGGCAGATGTCTGTTGTAGCATCAAGGAACTTGGCTGCAATCTGGTTCAGAACCTGTCCTTTGAACGGAATACCCTTTGGTAGGATTACGTCAAACGCAGAGATTCTGTCGGTTGCTACCATTACAATCACGTCGTCGTTGATGTCATACACGTCGCGAACTTTTCCGTGATACACGTTTTTCTGACCTTCGAAATGAAAATCGGTCTTTGTAAGTGCTTTCATAACTATTTTAAATTTTGAGTTTTGTCGTGAGCCTCATTTTGAGTTTTGTCGTGAGCCTCATTTTGAGTTTTGTCGTGAGCGTCGTATGCATTCACGATGCGTGTCACAAGCTTATGTCTTACGATGTCTTTCTGTCCGAGTTTTACGAAGCCGATGCCTTCCACGTCCTTCAGTATGTCGAGTGCTTCGGTGAGTCCGCTCTTCTGTCCGCGTGGCAGGTCTATCTGCGTCATATCGCCAGTGATAATCATCTTTGTGTTCCAACCCATACGGGTGAGAAACATTCTTATCTGTGCCGGTGTAGTGTTCTGCGCCTCGTCGAGAATCACTACGGCATCGCTAAGCGTGCGGCCTCGCATGAAGGCGAGCGGAGCTATTTGTATGATGTTCTTCTCCATCATATCCTGCAGCTTCACTGCAGGGAGCATGTCTTCCAATGCGTCGTATAGCGGTTGCAGATACGGGTCGATTTTGTCCTTCATGTCGCCAGGTAGAAAGCCGAGTTTCTCGCCAGCTTCTACAGCTGGACGCGAGAGTATAATCTTGCGTATAGTTTTCTCCTTCAGTGCGCGTACCGCGAGGGCTATGCTTAGGTAGGTCTTACCAGTTCCGGCAGGACCTGTAGCGAATATCATGTCGTTCTTCTCGTAAGCATCCACGAGCTGTTGCTGGTTCTCGCTTTTGCACTTAATCGGTTTGCCCGATATGTTGTAGACGATAACGCCCTTCACGCTGTCGGCTTTTGTCTGCTTGCCCTTGACGATGTCGAGAATGTCCTCATCGTTGATGTTGTTGAACTTCAGCACATGACGGCGTATTTTCTCCACGTTTTCTTCGAAGGCTGCCATCTCTTCCTCGTCACCGAGCACGCGTATCACGTTGTCGCGTGCCACTATGCGCAGCTTGGGATAGAGCGATTTTATTATCTGCAGATGCCCATTGCCAACACCGTAGAACACTACGGGGTCGATATCCTCTAATATGATATGTCTTTCTATCAAAATATTCAGTGTACGATTTTGGATGCAAAGTTAATGAAAATAGGAGATAATACAAAATAATCAACAATAAAAACAAGAGCACATGTTTTGTATTTTCCTCGATTTTGTCTAAATTTGCAGTCATTATGATGAATATTTCTTCTAAAAGATACTTACAGGGTTTTGGCGTGACGGTTGTTTTGCTTGCCATGTTGCGCTGCGCCTACCCCGAAGTGGCATCTTCGCCAGCAGGCAATGTCGCAGTAGCAGATAGTTCTGTCGTTGCTGATAGCATGACGGTAGCTGATAGCGCAAAAGCAGTCTTGGCTTCGTCGACAACCGCAATCTCAAAGAAAGATGTGGCGAGTGTGCCGACGTTATCTCCCAAGCCGTTGGGTCGTCCCTCGCGCTTCTTCGCTGCCGACGGCACTCCAGTGAAGAACCGCATATATAGTGTGCCTCATTTTGGCAATACCTTTCCCGATCAGAATGATGTACAACTTGCTGCTGCGGCTCGTCATGGTGTGAAGGCAGTCATCGACCGTGCTGATGCCGAGCGACGTAAGTCGGAGTTAGTGTATGTGGGCAGCAATCCGTTCTATCACATTGACGACCGTATGCGTAGCAGCATACCTTATCTTGTGCCACGTGCTGCGATATTGTTGCAGGACATTGGCAAGAGTTTCTTCGACAGTTTGCAGACTAAGCAGATACCGCTACACAAGGTTATTGTGACATCGGTGTTGCGCAGCAAGGCTGATGTGCAGAAATTGCGTCGACGCAACTCTAACGCCACTGAGAACTCGTGCCACCTCTACGGTACCACGTTCGACATCTGCTACAATCGCTACCACACCGTGGAGGACCCCGACGGACCGCGTCGCCGACAGGTGCGCAACGACACGCTGAAGTGGGTGCTCTCTGAGGTGCTCCGCGATATGCGCGAGCAGAAGCGTTGTCTCGTTAAGTACGAGGTTAAGCAGGGTTGCTTCCACATTACGGTGAATTGAGGTGGTGAGATGTTGAGGTGTTGAGATGGTGAGATGGTGTGGTGTTGATGTGTTGACATTTGTGTAGGAGGGTATGGCATCCTGCCATACCCACGCAGCCTCAAGGTATCACGCAGCCTCAAGGTATCACGCAGCCTCAAGGTATCACGTAGCCACAAGGTGTAATGATATCGCAGTCCACAGGATGCATAGCCCTTTCCTCACATGCTATTTTATAAAAACTTGAAACGATGGAAATAGAACCGGTAGCTTTTTTCCGTTCGCCCTTTGCCACTAAGTTCGGCATACCCAAGCAGAGCGGACTTGCCGACACGCTGCGCGGAACGATAGAGTTCGTACCGAAGTACCGCAACGCCGATGCGCTGCGCGGCATGGAAGACTTCGACTATCTGTGGCTTGTATGGGAGTTCTCTGCCAATCGGCATGAGGCGACAAGCCCCGTTGTGCGTCCGCCCCGTCTTGGCGGCAACACTAAGATGGGTGTCTTTGCTACTCGTTCGCCTTTCCGCCCCAACCGCTTAGGACTCTCTTCCGTGCGCATCGACCGCATTGACTACGATGCTGCCGACGGACCGCTCATTCATGTTCTTGGTGCCGACATCATGAACGGCACACCTATCTATGACATAAAGCCTTACGTCACTTATGCCGATTCGCATCCCGATGCTCGCAGCGGTTTTGTCGATACCACTGCCACGCGCCGTCTGCACGTCGTCTTTCCCGACCATTTAGCTAAAGAGTTTACAGCCGAAGAGCTTGCCTCGCTCGAGAAAGTGCTTGCGCTCGACCCTCGTCCGCAGTATCACGACAACCCCACGAAGGTGTACGGCATGGAGTTCGCCAACCGCGACGTGCGCTTCCGTGTTGATGGCGATAGGCTTGAAGTGGTGGAGATAAAATAATAGTTTGTGTAACAGATTGATTAAAAAATATGGCGTTTTAATAATAAAAAAACTGTTTCTTGTTTTGTATTCTCTTCGTTTTGCATTACCTTTGGCGCGAATAATAATTAAAAATACAGATCTATGAAGAAATTCTTACTTTCAATCGCTGCCTTGGCTATGTCATTTGCAGCCAGTGCACAAGTGGATGTGCAGCACCAAAGAGTTGGTGTAGTGGAACAAAGTCCGTACTTTGCACAGCAAAGTGCAGTTGTACACAAAGCGGCAAAGAGAATAGCTGCAAACCAGCGTTGGGTGGGCTACTACAGTTCGGATGCTTTAGCTGCTGCACACAAGGGCATGGGCATCTATAATTATCCTGGAGACAACAAGGTTGCAATCTGTTTGTCTGAAGCTATTCTGAAACCATATGTAGGCAAGAATATAGTTGGTCTGCGTTTCGGACTTTGTGAGGAAATAGGTAGCTCTTCGATTAGTCTTTATAAAAGTGCGTCATCTAAGCCGGGTGATGTATGCAGAAGTGCAAATGTAGAGAAATGTGTGATTGGTTGGAACGAGGTGAAGTTCAGCGAGCCTTATCCAATCAAGGCGGGCGAAGAACTGTATGCAGGTTACACTTATACTCAGTTTGATAGTAATACCGATACAAAGTCGTATCCGTTCTCTGCTGTAAAAGACGGCTTGGCTGAACAGCCTCTTTGGGTCTATTGCAAATTGGGCAATGATACAGGTTGGTACAACTTCAGTATGGGTGGTTATAACATAAGTATTCAGGTGCTTGTTGAGGGCGATTTTGCTGAATATGATGTGATGCCAAGCGATTTCGGAACCGTAAAGGGTGCTATCAATAGTAATGTTGAGACAGCCGTAGAGTTCACAAACAACGCTGTAGAGGCTGTGAGCAGTCTCGACTATATTGTCAGTGTTGACGGTGTAGCAGGCAGCGAGCAACATGTCGCAATATCTCCATCGGTTGGATATAACAAAATCGGTACATTCAAGGTGAGCATACCATGTGGCAGCACAGAAGGTCTGAAGAATGTGAAGGTTGAAGTGACCAAGGTGAATGGTCATAAGAATGGTGGTGCAACCATTGTGGCTGAGGGCAAGCTCAGCGTTGCTGCCAATGTGTATAAGCGTAACCTGTGCATTGAGGAGTTTACTACAGAGCAGTGTGGCAACTGTCCGCGAGTGGCAGGATACCTGCACTAATACTTAGAGACAGCTGACCCCAATCGTGTGTTTGCTGTATGTCACCATGCAGGCTACTATACCGACTGGCTCACTAAGTCTTGCGACAAGACTCTCTTGTATCTCTACAACGATGGAGGAAGTACATTCGCACCAGCCATGATGTTCAACCGCGAGCCCGATTTCAAATCTACTTATGCGACGGGACAGAAAGATAATGTGGTGATACCGGGCAATGCAACCGAAATAAGCAAATATGCAAGCAAGTATCTCAATAAAACAATGGCTGATGCCAAGCTCGACGTGTCTGTCGCATATAACGAAAGCGAAAGCAAGGCGGTGATTGTTGTTACAGGCGAATCGAACGATGCTTACGACAAGGAAAGTGCTCTGCTCACACTCTACCTGACGGAGGATAATGTAGAGGCAAAGGATCAATCTGGTGCTAAAGGCACTTTCTATCACCAGCATGTGATACGTGACTTCAATAGCGCATGGGGCGACAAGGTTACATGGGAAGGCAATAAGTTCAGTGCAACTTACGAGTTTGACGTTAATAGTGCATGGAAGAAGGACGACCTCAAGGTTGTGGCTTTCCTCAACAAGCACAGCACCAAGAGCCGTATCGATAACCGCATTGAGAATGTAGCAGGAAAGAATCTTGTTCAGAATTCTACCTCTATCGAGAGCGTAGGCTCAGCCTACAACGTCGTTGAAGTGGCACGTTATAACGCGGCAGGTCAGCGTATCAGCGGCAAGCAGAAGGGCTTGAACATCGTGAAGCTCAGCAACGGCAAGACGCTGAAGATTATGGTGAAGTAAACATTTTATGTGATAATGAAGTAAATGTTTTAGGATTTTATAAAAAAAAGGAGGTCGAATATACTTTCTTTTCGTATTTTTGCACTAAATTTCCTAGAATCATGAATAATGAACCGATATATAACTTGCTAAACACTATTGATTACCCCGAAGATCTACGGAAACTAAACGTAGAACAACTACCGGAAGTATGCAATGAACTGAGGCAAGACATTATTAAAGAGCTATGCTGCAATCCGGGACATTTCGCTGCGAGTTTGGGGACAGTGGAATTGACCGTAGCCTTACACTACGTCTACAATACGCCTTATGACCGTATTGTGTGGGATGTGGGTCATCAGGCATACGGACACAAGATTCTTACGGGACGACGGGAAGCTTTCTCCACCAACCGGAAGTTGGGAGGAATCCGTCCTTTTCCTTCACCGGAGGAGAGTGAATACGATACTTTCACCTGCGGACATGCATCCAATTCTATTTCTGCTGCTCTCGGCATGGCAGTTGCCGCTGCTCAGAACGGAGATTCCAACCGTCATGTCATAGCTGTCATCGGTGATGGTTCGATGAGTGGCGGACTGGCTTTCGAGGGACTGAACAATTCATCAACCACCTCGAACAACCTGCTCATTATCTTGAATGATAACGACATGGCAATCGACCGTAGTGTTGGCGGTATGAAACAGTATCTTTTCAACATGACAACTTCCAACCGCTACAACCAGCTACGTTTCAAGTTGTCACGAATGCTGTTCAAACTCGGTATTTTAAACGAAGAACGCCGCAAAGCCCTTATACGTTTCGGCAACAGCCTGAAATCAATGGCTGCACAACAACAAAACATTTTCGAGGGAATGAACATCCGCTACTTCGGTCCTATCGACGGACACGATGTGAAGAACCTCGCCCGCATATTACG
>ERZ1108170.187-NODE-187-length-52100-cov-4.487444_pt1 | contig 52100 bp, 44 predicted proteins | sample MGYA00403705_ERZ1108170 | MGnify/ENA primary metagenome ERZ1108170 (study PRJEB35170, sample SAMEA104062422) | human gut metagenome | biome: human gut; feature: human-associated habitat; material: faeces | place: Denmark | collected 2012-06-15 ...
AGGGAGGTCATCTTCCGTTTCCGGCATCTCTTCCCATGCTCGGGTTCTCGGCCGATTATCTCCTGTTCAGATGCCTCTTTGCAGGCTTCGTCATCAAAAATACAGTTGCCCGCCATATTAACACCCATATCTGTAGGTGATTTATAAGGGCTTGTTCCAAAAATCAACTCAAACATGGCATTAACTACAGGGAATATCTCTATATCCCTGTTATAATTAACCGTGGTTTCTCCGTATGCTTCAAGGTGAAACGGATCAATCATATTAACATCATTAAGGTCTGCTGTTGCTGCTTCATAAGCAAGGTTAACCGGATGTTTTAAAGGGAGATTCCAGATTGGGAATGTCTCAAACTTAGCATATCCTGCATCCACGCCTCTCTTATGTTCATGATAAAGCTGTGAAAGGCATACTGCCATTTTACCGCTTCCCGGTCCCGGTGCCGTAATTACAACAAGCGGTTTTTCTGTCTCAATATAATCATTTTTGCCATATCCTTCATCACTTACTATTTTTTCAACATCACTTGGATATCCCGGTATCCTGTAATGTCTGTAGGATTTAATTCCTAATTTTGCAAGTTTTTCCTGAAAGAACTTAGCCGAAGGCTGGTCTGCAAACTTTGTAAGACATACACTTCCCACAAAAAGTCCTACTGACTGGAATGCATCAATAAGTCTTAATACATCATCATCATAGGTAATTCCGAAATCGCCGCGGATTTTGTTATCTTCAATGTCTTCTGCGCTGATTACTATTACTATTTCGGCCTGCTCCTTCAGCTGAAGAAGCATCTGTAACTTTGAATCCGGTTCAAATCCCGGAAGAACTCTTGATGCATGATAATCATCAAAGAGCTTTCCTCCAAATTCCAGATATAATTTATTTCCAAACTGTGCAATCCGTTCCTTTATGTGTTCGGACTGTGTCCTAAGATATTTGTCATTATCGAATCCTTTTTTCACAACCGTTCCTCCAAATGTATATATTATTCCTTTCCGTTCCAACAATATGTACAAAGATGGTCAGGATCTATGCCTACAGACTCAAGCATATCATCAAGCCTGTGGAATCTTAATGATGTAAATTTAAGCTTTTCACAAATCTTATCTACCATCTTCTGATATTTTTCATTATCAGGGTCAGCATACTCCTGCAATGTCTCCATTGAGACTTCTCCACCCTCAAGTTCTTCAATAACTCTTCTTGCAATAAGCTCCATTTCTGACTTCGAACGGGAGAAATTAAGATATTTACATCCAAAAAGAAGAGGTGGGCAGGCAGGTCTTATATGTACTTCTTTTGCACCGCTTTCGTAAAGGAATTCCGTAGTCTCCCTTAACTGTGTTCCTCTTACAATAGAATCATCTATAAGTAAAAGTTTCTTATCCTTAATAAGGTCATGCACAGGAATGAGCTTCATATGTGCAATTAAATCTCTCTTTGTCTGTATAGTAGGCATAAAAGAACGTGGCCATGTAGGTGTGTATTTGATAAACGGTCTTGAGAAAGGTATTCCTGACTCATTAGCATAGCCTATTGCATGGGCTGTTCCTGAATCAGGTATTCCCGCAACAACGTCTACATCCACATTATCTCTTCTGGCAAGCAGTTTACCGCAGTTATATCTCATGCTTTCAACACTTACGCCTTCATAACTTGCTGAAGGATAACCGTAATATACCCAGAGGAAGGTACATACTTTATAGTTATTGCCGGGAGCAACAAGGGTTTTGCACTCATCGGCATTGAAAAATACTATCTCGCCCGGTCCCAGTTCCCTGTCTGCCGAATATCCAAGATTCAGATATGAAAAACTTTCAAAGCATGCACATCTGGCGTCTTCTTTCCTGCCAAGAACAACAGGTGTTCTTCCGTACTTGTCCCTCGCAGCATATATTCCCATAGGAGTAAGTATAAGTAATGACAAAGAACCGTCGATTACATCAAGCGCATACTTAATACCATCTATAATATTATCTTTCTGGTTAATAAGTGCCGCTACAAGTTCCGTGGAATTAATCTCTCCGTTACTCATCTCAAAGAAATGCGTGGTTCCCTTAAGTATGTCTTCAACAAGCTGATCAGCATTGTTAATTTTGCTTACTGTCGTAATTGCAAAGCTTCCATGGTGTGATCTCACCAATATAGGCTGTGCCTCATAATCTGATATACATCCTATTCCCATATTACCGTTCAGTGTGTTAAGTTCCTTTTCAAACTTAGTCCTGAATGGTGAACCTTCTATATTATGTATGGATTTGCTGAAGCCGTTCTCTCCATACACTGCCATACCTGCACGCCTTGTTCCAAGGTGTGAATGGTAATCCGTTCCAAAAAATAAATCGAAAGTACAACTTTCCTTAGATGCTACGCCAAAAAAGCCGCCCATTGATGTTCCTCCTGAAGCAAATATTTTTTTAATCAAACATCCTTCATTATAACAAATGGGCGGTTAAAAATAAACAACTAATTTATTTTCTTTGTTCTACTGTCTCTTAATTATTATATCCATATATTGTATATTCTCTTCCTGTAATTTTCTCTAACTGTTCCAGAGTGGCACCTGCAATACACATTACACGTTCCCCCGTATCTTTTTTAACAATATAGGTATTTTCTGCGACATTATCATTTATATGTTCTTCGGTCATAAGATTATATGGCGTTTCTATAAGAATACCGTATCCGTCAACATCGCCGATATCAAAAAGATAATTATATGCAGCATTTCCTTCTGTCATTATGTATCTCATATCATAATCAGATACAGCAAAAAATCCGGTCGCTATGCCCAATGCTATGTCGCCTGTGGTAAGATATCCAAGACCTCTGTAAATATCCGAAGTATTATATTTCCAATCATTATAATCCTCATAATATTTTTCAACACGTTTGTAATCATCAGCTGTCTTAATTGTATAATTTAACCTGCAGTCTTTTGCATCCGCAATAATTTTTTCCGACTTGTATATGTCATTGGCAAACACAACTTCTATTACAAGGTCATTAAACAGTTCTTCTTTCTGTGATTCGTCAAGATTTCCAACATATATTATGAACCTGTTATCCGTCAGGGTAATCTTTCCTTTTTCCAACTTATCTTCATCGGCTTCATTATGCCATACAATATTATCCTTATACCTGCCAGACCTTGAAATAAGTTTCTTATATACTTTCACATCCGAAAGGGATTTATTATCGTAACTGATGTAATACGTCATATAAAGATAGTCCTCAGAATTGCCGGTAATATAGACGTCTGAAATATCACATATATCATTTCTTTTTAAATATTCAAGGTCATCTGCAATATAGGGACTTGCCATATAATTAAATGACATCTCATCCGTCTTAAGTTTCACAAGTCTGTTGACCTGCATCCATTTATATACATAAATTCCGCCAACTACCAGGGCTGCAAGAGCCGCTATTGCAGCAACAACACTTATAACAATCTTTTTTCTTATCCTGCCGTTAATCTTACGGAGTAATTTTTTACCTTCATTATTCTCGGTTACAACAATATCAGCTTCCATTTTTTTCTTATATTCCATACATTTTTTACAGGTATGCAGATGCTCCTCTACCATTTTTGCGGTATCTTCCGAAACGGCATTATCAAGATATAATGGCAAAATATCCTGTATTACATTACAATTTGCTTCATTCATTTATTCTTCCTCCAACTTTTCCCTGATTTTCAATTTTGCACGGTAAAAAGTTACCCTTGCCCAGCTTTCACTCTTTCCGGACATCTTTCCGATTTCTTTGAATTGCAGATTACCGAATACCCTCAGCCTGAATACTTCTTTGTAAGGTGCGTCCGTCTCATTAAGTATCTTTTGTATCTTTTCTACATTTTCATCATCAATCAGCTTCTGAAGCACATCTTCAGATTCATCTGCATTTTCACAAAGAATGTCTTCATTAAGGCTTATATGTTTCTTTCTGCACAGGGTAAAATATGTATTTCTGGCGATTGAAAACAGCCACGCAGTTATATTTCCTCTGTCATCATATTTTTTAACAGCCTTTAATGCCTTGAAAAAAGTTTCCTGCGTCACTTCCTCGGCAATGTCACAATTCTTCGACATTCCAAGAATATAGCAATATATATTGTGAAAATAACGACGGTATATCTCTTCAAAATCCACTTTCCGACCCTCTTTTCCTGTCCTTATACTTATATAACTCCCCTAATGCTTTAACGTTACAAATGGTATCAAATTTTTTTTAAATTATAAAGAAAAATATAATCCGGATGCATAAAAAAGAGACGGCCTAAACCGTCTCAGAAATTACATTGCTTTTTTCCTTGTTTCCTCAAAACTCATATTAACCAGCATTTTAACCATATCATCAGGTGCCATTCCGTCAAGTGCTATGGTAATCCAGTTGGTCTTATTCATATGATATGCAGGATAAAATCCCGGTGTGTTCCATAAGCCGGATATCAGCACCGGTTCTGCTTTCACATTCACAATATCAATCATTTTTTCTGAATCTGTCCCAAGTCTGTTTTGGGGAATTTTCATTGCAATAGCAAACCATTTATTGTTATCCGCATGGCGGAACACTCCGTTTTCCCTGTCACGTTTCCATGGATAATCAGGTCTGACTTTATATGTTTTATAAATATATTCTTCAAGTTCTTTCCGGGTCATAATACTTCTATCCTACAATTCCTTATAATACGGACATATATTCTCGTATGTACCGTCTTTCATTCTGAATCCATGAGGAATCGTTCCAAGCTGCTTAAATCCGACTCGTTCATATAGGTGTCTTGCGTGGACGTTACTTTCCACCACGGCGTTAAACTGCAGTACCTTAAATCCAAGTTCTTTTGCCTGTAATAGACAGTCTGTTACCAGTTTTTCACCGATATGCAGACCACGGCATTTTGAATTTACGGCGTAACTGGCATTGCAGATATGTCCGCATCTTCCCACGTTATTAGGATGAAGAATATAAAGACCTACAACCTCGTCATTATCATCGACTGCTACTCCACAATAGCTTTGTGATTCAAAAAAAACTTTTCCTGTTACCTCATCAAGCGTATCTTCCTGCGGAAATGCAACTCCGTTCTCAACAACTTCATTCCATATTGTCACCATTGAATTTATGTCTTTATTATCGTATTTTCTGACTAACACTTCTCTTGTACCTCTTTATAACATCATATTAACAGCCACACCTGCTCCTCCGGTGTCCACAGAGACTGATACAGGTTGTACGTTAACCACACCGGGACTTGAAGTGACAACAACATTACTGTCACCCTTTCCTTTTTCAAGACTTTCAAATAACGATTTTAAATATTCCGCGTCAGCTCTTACAATTTCACGCATTTCACTGTTACGATGTTTAGTTTTTAACTGCTTATGCTCTTCAGGTGTCATTTCTTTGCCCGGAGGCATTATTGCTTCCGTCAATTCTTCCATTCCCATATCATCGTATTCAGAATTAATCTTTTGTTCCAGTTTATACATAAGCTTCGCTAACTCATCAATTGTAAGTTCTGCTTCATCATCCACCGTTTCTGTTTCATCAGCAAAGTCCTCATCTAACTCTGTTTCCGGATTTTTACCGGCTTCGTATACTTTATCAAAATCTTCATTCTGGCATACCTTTATAAGTTCTTCCTCTTCAAGATGTCTGGCTTTTTTCTTTGCAACACGCTCCATTGCTTTTGCGTGCGCTATTGCTGCATCAATTTCTGTAGTATCGCCTTCGGTTTTTCTTTTTTCATTTTTTAGACGTAATGCCTCGCGTCTCGCCTGTCCTGCTACCTGCTTTGCAGCATAAGAAGTCTTACTTCTTATTATTTTTGCGGAAAGGCTTTTAAACCTGTATTTAAGTTTCTTTAACTTAAGAGCGGTGGCTTGTGCTTTTTGTCTCTGAATCCTTATCCGCTCACCATAACTCTGGGTGCTGTCAATCACAGAAACAGTCTGCGTCATGTCCGCACACCTGAAATCGGAATTCAGTTCCGTTTTGGAAAGTATCCTTAATTTAGTATTAAGTTCTTTATTACCCGTCAAATTTTTATTATGGGAGCCTGTTCTTTTTCCTGAATATGCCGAATCGGACCCCGTTTTTAAAAATGTACCCGAAACCGAAATCATTTCCATCACCTGCCTATTTTTTTAACAACTACTTTATCCTTTTTATCGGCAGTTTCTTAAGAATTGTTAATGCATATCGGTAAGCCGTATTTCTTTTTAATTAGGCATATTTGCGTAAATGGTAAAAAAGCGAAAGATTTTGTACTTTTTTCGGGTGTTTTTATTGATTCGTTCCAAAATAATATACTTTATTAGAATAAGTAAGTCCGATTTTATAATTGTATCTCTAAAAAAACATTGACATATCAACTTACATCAATATAATAAGTGGTAGTACCAAGTGGTGCTACCACTTATTATATTGACAGAATGGAGATTACCATGGCAAAACAAAGTGAAAATATGGAATACCAAAAAGCCATTAATCATATTGTCCAAATGGTAAAAGATGGTCAGTTAATCGTAGGCAGTAAAATACCGTCCGAACGTGATTTATCCGAATCACTTGGTATTGGAAGAAATTCTACAAGAGAAGCTATAAGCATTTTACGCGGTATGGGACTGGTTGAAAGCCGCCATGGTTCCGGCAATTACATTGCCAAGGATTCCGGTGCTGCTATCAGAAGCATGATAGCTCTGATGTTAGCATTAAAAACTGTTTCAGAATATGATTTACTGGAATTCAGAAGATATTTTTCCCATATTGTTGTTGACTGCGTAATGAAAAAGGGAATTTCTGAAAAAAGAAAAGAACAATTATATTCAATTATTGATAAGATGAAAACCGCAAACGGCCAGGACTTGGTAAGATTGGATTTTGAATTTCATGTCGGACTCATAGAATGTACCGAAAACCCTCTTCTAATCACTGTTTCAAGACCTGTAGCCGAGTTATATATCAAGTCAATGTCCAATGTAATTGAGAATGCCGATGAAATGATAAAAGAAAAACTTTTATCTTTACATACAAATATACTGGACAATCTTGTTAATCAGGATGAGACTGCCAGTACCGATTCTTTTAATCAACATTATGACTTAGTTGAAAACCGTTTAGGAGGAATACATTAATGGAAACAGTTATTAAATTACCTGACGTTGAAGCCGTACAGAATTTTGTAAAAGTAGCAACTGAAACCGATTGTGATGTCCTTGTCTCAAAAGAAGGATATAAATACATAATTGATGGTACATCAATCCTTGGTATGTTAAATGTTGTAGGAGCCAGAATCATCGTTAAATGTCTGGCAGCTAATAAAGGTTTTAAAAATATGCTTGAACAGTATAATGTTCAGTAGATTTTTTACATATTTTTTGTTTTTTAAATAACCCTTTTCCCCCCAAATATGAGGCAGGATTCTGCCTCTTTACCAACCATCAAAGCGGACTTGCCGGTCCGCTTTTTTTGTTTTGTTAAAACTCCGGCGTTTTTCCGCCTTTTGGGTAGAGATTCACGGACGGCGGCTACAGGATTCTCTACCTTATCACCTGCACATCCATTTGCACAAAAAATAGTCTGAGGCACAATGTACCACCTACTGATACACCATGCCTCAGACCACAAGGTCTTATATCCAGTGACCCACAGTGACCCACTTTTATATAGCGGAAATCCCTGTTTTAGGGCATAAAAAAAAGCGCGAGACGGGGTGAGACGGCATAAGAAAAAGGTCCGGTGGACCTTTTTTCCGTCGAACCGACCGAAGGCGACTTTAGGAGCCTGAGATCCGAACCTCTTATCTCATAAGAGGTTTGAGAGGTGCTTGCACCTCTCTTTGCAAAAACATAGGTCCTGCTCACAAAATGACATACAATGCAAATTGCAAACAGGACCTATATTTTTGCAAAAAAAGAAGCGCGAGACGGGGATCGAACCCGCGACCTTCTCCTTGGCAAGGAGACGCTCCACCACTGAGCCACTCGCGCATTATTACTTGCGTCACTCACAACGCAAGTAGAACTATACCACATTGTTATTTTTCTGTCAATATATTTATAAATAGTTTTTTGTATATTTTCATTTTTTTCATTAATCCCGGTATATGTAACTTTTGGCTGTTTGACATGTATATACCTGCGTTTTATAATATGAAATATGAAGAAAAAAGAAAAAATTACCATAATATTTTTAGTAGTTTCTCTTATGACAGCACTTGTGCTGATAGCTTTGCTTGTGCTTAAGAAACCGGACAAATCAGGCAGTGAAAAAAAAGCTGATACCGGTCCTACAGTCAAAACTACAGCTGATGCTGCAACTACGTCTGATGCTGAGACCACATCGGATACAGAAAAAATAACAGATAATGAAAAAGAGACTACTACTGAAACTCCAACCACAGCGGAGGAAGAAACCACCGAAAATCCTGATATGCTTCGAGATAACAAGTACAATCAGATTGCCATTAATGCAAAGGAGAATGGACAAAAGATAGTATATCTGACTTTTGATGACGGCTCAGGTACTCTTACTCCTGCCGTACTTGATACACTTGATAAATATTGTGTTAAGGCAACTTTCTTTGTTGTTGCTGAATATTCCCCTAGTAAGGATTTTGCCAAGGAACAATATAATGCCATTCTTGCAAAAGACCATACACTTGGAATACATTCCTATACCCACTCAAGAGCGAATATATATCAGTCCCTTGATGCTTTTAAAGAAGATATTGACAGCGTATATAATTATGTATATGAATTAACAGGCTTTAAGCCTTATGTATCAAGATTTCCGGGAGGCTCATCCACAAGTTTTGCCGATGAAAGGATGAAAACAGAATATATTCCCTATGTAAAATCAAAAGGGCTCATTTATTATGACTGGAATGTATCATCCGGTGATGGGAATGGGTCAATTACAAGTGAACAGGTATATAATAACGTAATAAACGGGGTCAGAAATAAAGACGTAAGTGTTGTACTTATGCACGATGGCAGCGGTCATGAAGCTACCGTTGAAGCGCTTCCCCGCATTCTTGATACGCTGATTAATGAGATGAATTGTGTTATTTTACCGATAACACAAAGTACAACTCCGGTACAGGCAGATTTTTAATAAAATATTTTATATGTCAAAAACGACTATGAATCATAACAATTCATAGTCGTTTTAATTATTTGTATAATATTCTTAAATATTAAGCTTCTGGACCTGCTGCAACGAGTGCCTTACCTGCATCATTTCCTTCATACTTAGCAAAGTTCTTAACAAATCTTCCTGCAAGATCTTTTGCCTTAACTTCCCATTCAGAAGCATCTGCGTATGTGTCACGTGGATCAAGAATTCCTGTGTCAACTCCCGGAAGTTCTGTAGGAACTTCAAAATTGAAATGAGGAATTGTCTTAGTAGGAACGTTGTTGATAGCACCACTTAAGATAGCATTGATTATTCCTCTTGTATCCTTAATAGAAATTCTCTTACCTGTTCCGTTCCAACCTGTATTAACAAGATATGCCTTAGCACCGCTCTGTTTCATCTTCTTAACAAGTTCTTCAGCATACTTAGTTGGATGTAACTCAAGGAATGCCTGTCCGAAACATGCTGAGAATGTAGGTGTTGGTTCTGTAATTCCACGTTCTGTACCTGCAAGCTTAGCAGTAAATCCTGAAAGGAAGTAGTACTGTGTCTGCTCTGGTGTAAGAATAGATACAGGAGGAAGAACTCCGAAAGCATCTGCTGAAAGGAAAATAACGTTCTTAGCTGCTGGAGCTGAAGAAATTGGACGAACGATATTTTCGATATGGTTAATTGGGTAAGATACTCTTGTATTCTCTGTTACACTCTTATCTGTGAAATCAATCTTTCCGTTAGCATCAAGTGTTACGTTCTCAAGGAGAGCATTACGCTTGATTGCATTGTAGATATCAGGCTCTGAATCCTTATCAAGGTCGATAACCTTAGCATAGCATCCACCTTCAAAGTTGAATACGCCGTTATCATCCCATCCGTGTTCATCATCACCGATTAAGAGACGGTTAGGGTCTGTTGAAAGTGTTGTCTTACCTGTTCCTGATAAACCGAAGAAGATTGCTGTATTCTTGCCTTCTTTATCTGTGTTAGCTGAGCAGTGCATTGATGCAATACCCTTAAGAGGTAAGTAGTAGTTCATCATAGAGAACATACCCTTCTTCATTTCTCCGCCGTACCATGTATTGATGATAACCTGTTCACGGCTTGTAATGTTAAATGCAACTGCTGTTTCAGAATTTAAGCCAAGTTCTTTATAGTTCTCAACTTTTGCCTTAGAAGCGTTGTATACAATAAAGTCAGGTTCAAAATTTGCTAATTCTTCATCTGTTGGTTTGATGAACATATTTGTAACAAAGTGTGCCTGCCAAGCTACTTCTACGATAAAACGAATTGCCATACGTGTATCTTTATTAGCACCGCAGAATGCGTCTACTACATAAAGTTTCTTGTTAGAAAGTTCCTTCTTAGCAATTTCCTTTAAAATCTTCCAATTCTCTTCTGAAAGTGGATGATTATCATTCTTGTATTCATCTGAAGTCCACCATACTGTGTTCTTAGAATTCTCATCCATAACAATGTACTTATCTTTAGGAGAACGTCCTGTATAAACACCTGTCATTACGTTTACAGCGCCAAGTTCACTAACCTGTCCCTTATCGTAACCTTCAAGGTCTGCCTTAGTCTCTTCTTCAAATAATAATTCGTAAGAAGGATTGTGTACAATTTCAGTAGCACCTGTGATGCCATATTTAGTTAAATCAATTGTTGCCATCTTGTCTCTGACTCCTTTTCTAAATTAATTGTTCGTATTCATTATACATAAATATCATTTAAAATCAAGACTTTTCACCATATACTTTTATCATAACATTAAATAAAATGAGAAAAAACGGATGCAAATATTACGGTCAGAATTCCTGACACAGCAATGGAAAGACTGCTCATTGCTCCTTCCACTTCTCCCATTTCCATTGCTTTAGCCGTTCCTATCGCATGTGATGAGGTTCCAAGTGCAAGACCTTTTGATATCGGTTCGGTAATGTGGAATATTTTACATATAATTTCTCCGAAAATATTACCCACAACTCCTGTAAGTACGATTATTGCCACTGTTATGGTAACATATCCGCCAAGTTCCTCGGATATGCCCATTCCGATTGCCGTTGTTATTGATTTAGGCAGAAGCGTTATGTATTCGGTGTGGTTTAATTTCATTAATTTTGCCAGCACAAAAACCGTAAGAAGGCTTGTCAAAACACCTGAAAGAATTCCGGCAAATACAGCTTTGTAATTTTTTTTCAATAAATCAATCTGTTCATAAAGAGGGATTGCAAGGCATACCGTTGCCGGTGTAAGAAGCCAGCTTAAATATTTTGCGCCCTCGTTATATACTTCATAATCGGTTTTTGACACAATGAGGACAATTATTGTAACTACAATAGAAATCATAAGTGGATTAAATATGGCAAGCTTGGTTTTTTTCTTAAGAAACACGCCTATCATATATGCCACAAGACTCAGTGTAACTCCCGCAAATGCCGATATTTGAAAAAACTCATTCATTTTCTTTATTTTTCTTCTTTCCTGATCTAATAATAAACTGTGAAACGTGGCCTGTTATTATTATAACCGTAACAACAGTTACAATAAGAACCACGCAAAACGGAATAATCATGGGCTTTAATACGCCAAAACTAGCCATAAGCCCCACTCCTGCCGGTATAAACATCACAGGCATGATTTCTATCATTAATTTTCCTGCGTCTTTAACGTAATCAAGAGGGATAATTTTTGTCATAAGACCCACAAAAAGAATTGCCATTCCGTAAATACTTGCCGGTACCGGCAACGGAATAAAATAATGCATTACTTCCCCGATAAGTGAAATCATTATTATTATTAAAAACTGTCTTAAGTATTTCATTTTACATCTCTTCCGCAACACTGTTTATATTTACGTCCGGAGCCACATGGACATAAGTCATTGCGTCCTATTTTAGTATTTTTTCTATAGTAAGGCTGTTTTCCGCTATGGATTAATTCCGGCTGCTTGTGGCTGTTCAAAACATACTGATATGCTTTGTCAAGAGCCGTTTTAAGAGCTTCCCTGTCTATATTTTTTGCGGCAAAAGGAGCAAGTTTATCCAATGTTTTTGATATTTTAGCCTGTTTATCAGACTTAATTTCTTCAACATCTTTTTCTATAGTCTCATAGCTGTGAGGATATGCTGACATAATGTATTCGACTTCATCCGTATTGTCGTCATAATAACAGCAAAGATAATATATATTGGTATATATGTCCATTTCCATCTTCTGCCTTTTGTCCGTTTCCTCAACTCCGGCCAAAACATAGGCTCTTTCATAGCCTGATTTAAGGACATTCTTCATTATTATGCTTACTTTATTGTCATCAAAATACACAACCGATTCGGCAGATGCGTATGCTGAGTCAAGGGTTTTTCTGTACTCTTCTTTTGTGAGATAGCCTTTCTTTTCAACAGTTGCGACAAATTCCCTGAAAAGAGGTCTGTACCATTCATTTTCCATTAACTCACAAAACTTAGCCAATGTTTCTACAACATATTCCTGCATAAGGTCGTTCATTGTAATGCTGTCAAGGAATTTAAAATAATCCTCCACATCCGTCTGGTATCTTTTATTACAGTCATAAATATCGGTTTCAAGAACTTTTGGATATATTCTTGCCAATGTAAGTACAACTTTTTCAACATTCCTGCCTTCTTCTGTTGCAAGAATCTGTACACATATATCTTTTGCCTTATCAAAATATCCGTTATCTTCCTGTTCCATTGCTTTCTCAAGCTCTGCTGCTACTTTTTCAGGCACTCCAAGAAGATCTTCCTCTCTTTTCTTCTTTGCAAAACGTCTGTTACTGTCACTGATAGTGTTTAAAATATCTTTATTTGAATCCATTAAATACGCCTCCTGCCTTTTTATCAAAGGAATATTACCACAGAGGTTGCATAAATTCAAGGGTGGAAAGCAGGTTGATTATCGGCATTTTAATATTATGATTTATTTACTGTTTTCGACGTGTAACAAAAAAGGAGATTTTACAGATGAATACTTTAAAAGATAACAGCACAATACTATTTTGCGAATATTATAAGCAGTGGATTTCTGTTTATAAGGAAGGTGCAATAAGGCCTGTAACAATGAGCAAATACAAGATGGCATATCAATGGCTGGTAAAACTTGTCCCTGAGTTAAAAATCAGAGACCTTGACAGAATTTCGTACCAGAAGCTGCTGAATGAGTATGCCGAAAAACATGAACATCAGACCACACTCGATTTCCACCATCATGTAAAATGTGCAATACTTGATGCCGTTGATGAGGGTCTTATATCAAGAGATCCTACAAGAAAAGCTATTATAAAAGGGAAAAAGCCAAGAGAAAAAAAGCCAAAATTTCTTAACCAATTTGAGTTACATAAACTGATTGAAGATTTACACCTTGGTCCTAAAGTATCTTGGGACTGGTTTATCCTGTTGGTTTCAAAAACCGGAATGAGATTTTCGGAGGCTCTGGCTCTCACACCAAAAGATTTTGATTTTTCCCATCAGACCTTATCCATATCCAAAACATGGGATTATAAAGGGAAAGGTGGTTTCCTACCCACAAAAAATCAATCTTCAGTACGAAAAATACAATTAGACTGGCAGACAGTAATGCAATTTGCTGAATTAACTAAAAGTCTGCCAAATGATGAACCGATTTTTATAAAAAGAAGCATTGTATATAATTCAACACTAAATGGAATATTGGAAAGGCATTGTAAAAATGCAGGCATACCCATAATTTCCATTCACGGACTAAGGCATACACACGCATCACTACTACTGTTTGCAGGCGTATCAATTGCAAGTGTTGCCAGAAGATTAGGTCATGCCAGTATGACAACCACGCAAAAAACCTATCTTCACATAATTCACGAACTTGAAAGTAAGGACATTGACATAATTATGCGTTCACTAGCTAACCTGAATTAATATACATATACGTCGAAAACAGCACCTTGTGAACCCGGGTGCTGTTTTGTCAGTTATAGTTATAATAAAGAGGAAACCTCCCCCATAAGATTATTTTTAAAATCTTCAACCATTTCTCTCCTAAGTGTAAACTTAGGCACAGGTTTTTCAACCATCTCCTTGTATCTGTCATAGTCTATCTTGCTCTTTAGGCTGTTCTCATTGGCAAGATTCCCGTCTTTAAAGTTATATACTTCATATTTAACATCTTCAAAAGGCAGACACCATTTTTTTGAAAATTCACCAATTTCTTTATCAATAAGTTCATATCGCATTCTATTAAAAAATGCTTCTATATCCTGTCCGATAAATTTTTCTTTGTCACTTTCAATTTCCGCAACAACTTCAGACAGCAGCTTGCTAAGCTTAGGATTATCACTTGCATACTCATTAATTAATCCTTTGAGTTCATTAATTCTTGTTATAAATTCCGCTTCATCAAAATCATTCACGGACTGGTCAAGGAATTCAACTACACCATGCAGCAATTCCATAATATATTCAAAATCAATGCGAAGCTTATTATACGCAACAAGTTCATAGTCATCCATAGGGGTATCCGAAATATCCTCATCACCCTCCTTATGGGAACTAATTTCTTCTACAACATTTTTATACATAGCTGCATAATTTTCATATTCTTCTTCCGAAAAATTACACTCATCCAGAATACTTTCATCATAATAAGAAAATGCCTTTAAATGTGCAAAATCCCTGTCTAACATTCTGAAATTATGAACAAATGATTTTTTCTGTGTTCTCGATAACATACAAACATCCTGTGGTGTTGGTGCCAGTGCATGTATTGTATTAACCGAAATTCTAAACTGCTCAAAAACTGTCTGCCAGTCTTCAGAAATCGGTTTTCCATCCCCACCTCTTGAATAAAGTTTCAGTGCAAAATTAATTGCATCCTTGAAATCTGAAGGTGACTGGAATGTAACAATCTGCCCATATATTTTCGTCTCATCACACAATCTGTTAGTTCTGGAAAAAGCCTGAATTAATCCCTGTGGGCTCATCGGCTGTCTATCCATAAACAGTGTAGAAAGACAAGGTGCATCAAAACCTGTTAATAGTCTGTCAACAACTATAACCAGATCCAACTGTTGGCTTCTATCGCAATATTTTTTATCTTTTCTTGCAAGTCTTTCATTTAAATTACGATTGTAAGCATTAATTCCATCAATTTTATAATTAGTACCAAACATACCATTATAATCATCAATCGACTTCTGCATCTTCTCCTGATTTACCTGGGATGCTTCATCATTTTCAGAAACCGAATAAGTTATTGCAAATTTAGGAAAGTCAGGTAATGTTTTATATATCTCCTCATTTATTTTAAGTTCATCCTCACCGGACTTAATTCTGCTTAGAAGCTCGTAGTACTTTTGGGCTCTGGCAATCGACTTTACTGTAAGTAAAGCTTCGTATGTTCTGCCTCTTCCCCTCTGCATACCAAATTTTGCATATGATTTATTCAAAATAACATTCATTACTTCTCTCATATGGGTCTCGGTTTCAAATACAGATTCATCTGCCGATTTATCCTGCGGACCTAATGTCTCAACCATAAAGCCAAGTACTGCAGCATCATGAATAGCTTCTTTTATTGTATAACTATGAAGGCATTTTCCATATAACTGTTCCGTTGTCTGTGGCAAGTCTCCTTTTGTTTCATAATGATTTTCATCAAATATCGGTGTTCCCGTAAATCCATACCAAAGCGAATTACAAAAAAATCTTTCCAATTCTCTTTTTGTTTCAGGGGTCACTGCCCTATGACATTCATCCACAACAAAAGCAACTTTTAAATTTTTGATTTTGGTATATTCTTTTGTACCCTCTTTCAACTTTCTTCCAATCATTACCTGCATTTTCTGGCGTGTTGTAACAATCATCTGTCGGTTTCCATCAGCTAGTTTTTTGATTAGAGAATCTACATATTCTGTATCATCAACTTCTATTGTGTCATTATATGCGTAAGACTGAAATGCCATTTTAGTCTGTGTATCCAAATCTTTTCGATCAATAAGAAATATTGTTTTCTCAATTGACGGAATATCCATAAGAAGATTTCTTGTTGCTTTATATGACGTCATTGTCTTGCCCGAACCTGTTGTATGCCATATAAATCCCGATTGTCCCTGCTTTGATGCCTCCCTCATAGCTTCTATAGCATGAATCTGATACGGTCTTAAAACAAGAAGTTTCTTCTTTTCATTATCTAAAACCGTATATTTAGTAACCATTTCATGTGCCTGAGGTATCTTTAAAACGCTTTCTGCAAAATCCAGATAATCACACACAGCATCATTCTTACTATTAAGCCATCCTGTAATAAATTTCTCATTTAGTTCAGATTTCCTTGCTGCTGAAAAATATCTGGTATCTGCAGCGTTACTGACAACAAACATCTGAACATTAGAAAAAATTCCATAAAATTTACCTTCATTTATGTATTTTTTAATCTGCCTGAATGCATCCATATATGAATGTGTCTTATTCTTAAGTTCAATATGTATCATCGGAATTCCATTAATAAGCAGTGTTACATCAAACCGCCTGTCCCTGCTTTTCTCTTCATCCGGATTCTTAAATGCCTGATACTGATTAATTACCTCATATACGCTTGTACCACCCGCAATATGTTCATTGTTCATTACCATAAGATGCAATGTCTCATTGCCCCTCTGAATATGCACATATACTTTACCATTTTCTCCGGCAAGCCATTTTCCTGCGTCATAAAAAGATGCATGTGACAAGTCATTTTTAATCTTGGCAAATTCTGAATCTGATAATGGGATATCATTAAGTTTCGCTTTATTATTCTGTTCCAGAATATACTTAAAATTCTTCCATAAATCGTCTTCTGTCTTAATATCGCCTCTGTATGTCCACTGTGATTCTCCGCTACATAACTTATCAATTAACCTTTTTTCAATTACTGATTCTAATTCAGCCATAAACCTCTTCCTCTTTCACAAACTTTTTCATTATTTTATAAAAACAGATTATACTTTTTCGCAATAATTATCAATATCTTGAGACATTTTTGTAAATCCATTTTAAAATTTGTTATATCATCCTCTAGTGTAATTTTTAACCTTTATAGTTGTAAAAATATAATCCACATACACAAGGTGAATGTTTGTCTCCTATAATGGCATCATTACACGGATAATCCCATAAAACCCTTTCGTTGTATATCTTTGTAAGTGAATATTTCTGGTGAAATAAGCATACGCCGATGAAGGGTGATAAGATTGTCGAGCTGCTGAAAATAACCGCCTATTTTTATCTGCTCAGCTGTTGACGGTATTTTGACTTCAGCATTTTTAATATTGTCTGAGTTAAGAGATTCAAATGTTGAGCCGCAGGAAAGTGTTTTCCAAAAACCGTCTGCATCCATTTTTACGAGCAGTTGATAAATAAATTCATTTCCTTTAATTGCAGCAACACCACGCCCGATTACCGCATTATAAGCGGTTTTTCCCATTGCTCCAGCCGGAGCACGGACACTCATTATTAAGTCACCTGCATCTGCTTTCTTGGTAATTTGAGTTGTCCAAATGCGAGGGCAAACCCAGCCGTTTTGCAAATCGGCATTACCTTGAACAAGGATATAATCGCTTGGCTCATCCGAATAGGTACTACCATCCGGCGATTGCCCCATAGTTATTTGCACGACATCACCGAGCTTACGCTGTTCCCAAGTCTCATAAAATTATAAACACAAAAAAATACTTACGTTGATGAAGAGTGATGAGGTGGTCGAGGTTGCGGAAATAGTCTCCGATTTTCTTTTGTTCATCTTTGCTATGTGGAATAGTTACATCAAATTCTGAAAAAATTGATATCCAATGTCTCTCATGAGATGCGGGAACATAATCCACATTTTTAAGTATATTATTGATGCAATAAATATCATCACTTTCATCTTTAAGAGTAAGAAGTTTCATTGCAGAACTCTTGACTTTAAAGGGAAAATCAACAAAATGCGATGATGTTGTAAAGTCATCAAATATTATTACCGGATTATCAGGACTAGAATTTTTTATTCCATTTGTTTCATTTGTGTAACCCAAAATAAAACTTTGCCCTGCCGTTAATACAGGTGTTTCATAACTATCATCATAATCTGTACTATCGACTATATACGCTCCTGGCTGCTCATATTTTAAAATTTCCCCTAGCTTACGCTGTTCCCAATCGTCACTAAATCCCTTGAATCTAATATTAGGTTTTTTACTCATAATTTATTCCTCCCCAAGTACTTCAATAAGATTTTCAATCATACATTTATCTGTTTCGTCTGTAAAACTTAGGTCTTTCAACATAGAAATAAAAGCTGAGTTTGTTTCCTTAATTGATTTATCTGTTTCCTTTATATCACTTATAAGTGCCGCAAGGTCTATTTCTTCCTCTTCCTCGGTTGTATCAACATATCTTGGTATATTAAGGTTGTAATCATTGGCAACAATATCTTCATAAGAAGCAACATATGCCTCTTTATCCACATTTTTTCTGTTATTGTAAAGTTCTAATACATGGTCGATATGCTCATCATTCATGACATTCTGTTTCTTTTCTTTTACAAACTGCTTAGATGCATCAATAAAAAGAACATCTCTGCCTTCACGATGTTTTTTTAATACAATTATGCAGGTAGGAATTGATGTATTAAAAAACATATTAGATGGCAAACCGATTACAGCATAAATAGATCCATTTTTTAATAAAATTTCCCTTATATCGCCTTCGGAAGCGCCTCGGAAAAGTACCCCATGAGGTAATACAATTGCCATTGTTCCTGTCTGCTTAAGATGATAAAATCCATGAAGCAAAAAGGCATAGTCAGCCTTAGATTTTGGAGCAAGTTTGCCACCGTAATCCATAAATCTCTCATCCTGTTTAAATCCTTCCGCAGCCGACCAATTCGCTGAATAAGGTGGATTCATTGTTACAACATCAAATTCAGTATCCTCACCCGTTGGCCAGTCGGCATCCAATGTATCACCGTTTCTCAAATGCTGGTTTTCCGGTAAAACTCCATGCAAAAACATATTCATTCTCGCAAGATTATAAGTTGAAGGCATTAATTCCTGTCCATAATATTTTATAAATTCAGGTAACGTTGAATAATTCCTACAGCTTAACATAAGTGAGCCTGATCCCATACAAGGGTCATACACCTGAAGTCCTTTTTTGTTCTCCTGTCCACTCATCGCAATTCTACATAAAATCTGTGCCGGTCCATGTGGTGTATAGAATTCACCTGCTTTTTTACCTGTTTCTGAAGCAAATTGACCAATGAGATATTCGTAAGCATTTCCAAGCACATCTCCTTTGGTATGTATTAAGTCAGCTCCCTCAAGCACTTTAATTACTTCCGCAACTGTCGCACTTTGTTTCTGATCTCCTGTTCCAAGCCTTGTAGAATATAAATCTACATCAGCAAACAATCCATTAAAAAGCTCATCCGACTCTTGGATTCTGTTAAATGCAGATTGAAGTTTTTCACGATTAAAGCAATTATTTTTTGCATCATTAAGTATGCTTACATATGTCATATCAGCTTCCAATGTATAATGAAGTGAACTTTTAAGTTCATCAAGGAGCTCTGCCGCATCACTCTCTTTTAATGCTTCTTCATATACTTTCTGTGCTTCTTCCAATGTTTCCGGTTCTTTATTCATAAGCATATCATAAGCACTTGATAAATATGAGTCTGACAAATACTTATAAAAAACAAGTCCTAATAAATATGTCTTATACTCATTGGCATCCATTTTACCTCTAAGCACATCTGCTCCATTCCATAATACCTGTAATAAATCCTTTCCTTCTGTCATTTTTAATTATCCTCCATTTTTTTTATTATTTCTTTTGATAGTTTTCTGTAATTGTCAGCCTGATGCAACATCAAATCATAAATTTCTATTGCTCTCCGATACATTTCCCCAATTATTTTCTGTTTCTTCAAATCCGGCAATTTAATCTTTAAATCTCCTATAATTTTTATATTCAATTTCTTGACGCTCAACGTATTACCTTGGTGATATTTCAATATCTGTTGCTCAACATCAGTACCTTCATTAAATTCATAACAAAAATACCACGGATTAAGTATATCCGGGTCAAATTCACATACCAGAAAATTAGATATTACCTCTTTGCCAATGGATTCCCTTGACATAGGAGCTGCCTGAGATTTGATAAGATTAATTATACACTTGGATTCAGCGTAATTGTTATTATTATGTAAATCCCGTTCAAAATCTTCTGATGTATATACACAGGCTGCCCTGTCGCTCATTCTTGTTATATTTTTGCCTGATGAAAATTTAAAAATATGTTTTAATAAGATTTGCTCCACTTGTTCCTCCTGTGTAATTTAATTAAATTACATATATCTTACTTCCATTAGCAGAAATTTGCAAGCGTTTTTATTAAATAATTTTAACTTCTGACAGATTAATTAATTTATTTTTGCTGTTGAAGCTTGGGAACAGCGTAAGCTGGGGGATATGGTAGATATTGGGAGCGGAATGGATTACAAACATCTGGGAGATGGCGATATTCCAGTATATGGAACAGGCGGATATATGCTCAGTGTAGATAAAGCTCTTTCAGATAATAAGGATGCTATTGGCATTGGACGAAAGGGTACGATTGATAAGCCGTACATTTTAAGAGCACCATTTTGGACTGTAGATACGCTATTTTACTGCATTCCCAAGAAAGACTACGATTTGGATTTTACAAGTTGTCTTTTTCAAAATATCAATTGGAAGAAAAAGGACGAGTCCACAGGCGTACCAAGTCTTTCTAAGATAATAATAAATAATGTAGAAGCATTGACACCAACATTTGATGAACAGAAGCAAATTGGTCAGTATTTTGCCAACCTCGACCACCTCATCACTCTTCATCGGCGTAAGTATTTTTTTCTTTTATAATTTCTTGACTTCCATAATCTCATTTCACCACTACGCAAAAACAGCGCAATATCCACGAATGTGAATATTGCGCCGAATTTCAATAAAGCTTTGTTTTATTCAAGATTGGTATATCCCATGAGGCATTTGTCAACTTCCCTTGCAACGTCACGTCCCTGTCTGATTGCACGGACTACAAGGGACTGTCCGATGTGCATGTCACCTGCCGTAAATACTTTAGGTACGTTAGTGGCAAAAGAATCAGGTGCGGTCTTAACGTTGGTTCTGCCGTCAACCTCAACGCCAAACGCATCGGTAACGTATTTCTGCGAGCCTAAGAAGCCGGCTGCAATAAGAACCATCTCACAAGGCAGTTCAAATTCGCTGCCTGCAACCTCTGCCATCATCATCCTGCCTGTTTTTTCATCTTTTTTGGATTCAAGTTTTACGCAGATGAGTTTTGAAAGGTTTCCGTTTTTATCCTTAACGAATTCTTTGACCGTGGTCTGGTATATTCTTGGGTCATGGCCGAAAACAGCGATGGCTTCCTCCTGACCGTAGTCTGTCTTGCAGACCTTTGGCCACTGTGGCCATGGATTGTCGGCTGTTCTGGAATCAGGGGCTTTTGGCATCATTTCAAGCTGTGTGATTGATTTGCAGCCAAGTCTTATTGATGTGCCTACACAGTCATTTCCTGTGTCACCGCCACCGATTACAACAACATTTTTACCCTTAGGGTCAATGTATTTTTTGTCCTTGAAGTCTGAATCAAGGAGGCTCTTGGTTACGGATTTAAGGTAATCCACCGCAAAATATATGTCCTCTGCATCCCTGCCCTCTGCCTTTATGTCTCTAGGATTGCCGGCACCGCAGGCAAGAATAACCACATCATATTCTTTCAAAAGTTTGTTGGCTTTAATGTCTGTTCCAACATTCACACCTGTTACAAACTCAATGCCCTCTTCCTTCATTAAATTGATACGTCTGTCAATTATGTGTTTTTCAAGCTTCATGTTAGGTATTCCGTACATCAGAAGTCCACCCGGTCTGTCTGATTTTTCGTAAACCGTAACACTATGTCCTCTCATATTAAGAAGGTCCGCTGCTGCAAGTCCCGAAGGACCGGAACCGATTACGGCAACTTTTTTTCCGGTGCGCACAGCAGGGATTTTAGGCTTAACGTAACCATGTTCAAAAGCATATTCAATAATTGTTTTTTCGTTTTCCTTTGTGGTAACGGCATCGCCGTTCAAACCACATGTACAAGCCTTTTCGCAAAGACCCGGACATACTCTTGAAGTGAATTCAGGAAAATTACTTGTTTTGGCAAGACGGTGATATGCTCTTTTGTAATTTCCAAGGTATAAAAGTTCATTCCATTCAGGAATAAGATTGTTCAAAGGACAACCTGATATCATTCCTTTGAGCATTTTTCCTGACTGGCAGAAAGGAACTCCGCAATCCATACAGCGTGCAGCCTGTGTACGCTGTTTTTCAGGTGAAAGCGGTGTATGAAATTCATTAAAATTTTTAATTCTCTCTTTTGGGTCAAAAGCCTCGCTGTCGACTCTGTCATATTCCATAAATCCTGTTGGTTTTCCCATTTTGATTGCTCCTTCCTGTTTATTTAGTCATCTCATAAAATGCTTCTATCTGTGCCTGTTCGCTTGAAAGACCTTTTTCTTCCATCTGAACAATTGTATTTAACATCTTCTTATAATCATGTGGCATAATTTTCTTGAATTTAGGAAGATATTCACTGAAATTATCCAGTATTTTCTTGCCCTTTTCAGAGTTAGTGTATGCAACATGTTTCTGGATAAGTTCTTTAAGTTGTATTACATCATACTTGTCTGTAACAACTTCCGAACTTACAAGCTCTTTGTTAAGGTTAAGATAAAGTTTGTTGTCCTCATCAAGCACATAAGCCGTACCGCCGCTCATACCTGCGGCAAAGTTCTTTCCGGTTCTGCCAAGAACTACAACGCAGCCGCCTGTCATATATTCGCAGCCATGTTCACCGACACCTTCGACAACTGCCGTGGCACCTGAGTTACGAACGCAGAATCTTTCGCCTGCCACGCCGTTTATATAAGCTTCACCACTTGTAGCACCGTATAAAGCAACGTTACCTATAAGAATGTTTTCATCAAATTTGAAAGTAGAAGCTGCAGGTGGATATACCACAAGTTTACCGCCTGAAAGACCTTTACCGAAGTAGTCGTTGGAATCTCCGATAAGTTCAATGGTAAGTCCTTTTGGAATAAATGCACCAAAGCTTTGTCCGCCGTTTCCGTGGCACTTGATTGTGTATGTGTCTTCGTCAAGTTTATCGTCGTAAAGTCTTGTAATTTCAGAACCGAACATTGTACCAAATGCCCTGCTGGTTGTGTTAGTTACATCCACCTCAACAATTCTCTTCTGTTTTTTCTGAAGTGCCGGCATAAGCTGTTTCTTAAGGACTGTTGTATCAAGTGTTTTTTCAAGTCCGAAATCATACCAGTTCTTATGTTCATAATCCATTTTTTCATTATTGGCAAATGGGTTGTTAAGTATTGATGAAAGGTCGATTTTGCCTATTCTGTCTTTTATCTCGTCTGTCTTCTGGACAAGTAAATCGGAACGTCCGCACATTTCATCAAGTGTTCTTACACCGAGTTTTGCCATATATTCACGAAGTTCTTCTGCAATAAACTTCATAAAATTAACTACATATTCAGGTTTACCTGCAAATCTCTTTCTGAGTTCAGGGTTCTGTGTCGCAATTCCCACAGGACATGTATCAAGGTTACATACCCTCATCATTACACATCCAAGTGTTACAAGAGGTGCTGTTGCAAAACCGAATTCCTCTGCTCCTAAAAGACAGGCAATGGCTACGTCACGTCCGGTCATAAGTTTACCGTCTGTTTCAACCACAACTTTATTACGGAGGCCATTCATTATGAGTGTCTGGTGTGCTTCCGCAAGTCCAAGTTCCCAAGGAAGTCCTGCATTGTGAATTGAGGTTCTTGGAGCTGCTCCTGTACCTCCGTCATATCCTGAGATAAGGATTACCTGTGCTCCCGCTTTTGCTACACCTGCCGCAATTGTACCTACACCTGCTTCTGATACAAGTTTTACGGAAATTCTTGCTTTATCGTTAGCATTTTTAAGGTCGTAAATAAGTTCCGCAAGGTCCTCGATTGAATAAATATCATGATGAGGTGGTGGTGATATAAGGCTTACGCCCGGTGTTGAAAGTCTTGTTTTTGCAATCCAAGGATATACTTTCTTTCCAGGTAAATGTCCGCCTTCACCCGGTTTAGCGCCCTGTGCCATTTTAATCTGGATTTCATTGGCACTTACAAGATATCTTGAAGTTACGCCAAAACGTCCGGAAGCCACCTGCTTGATTGCCGAACATCTGTTGAGTCCGTCAGTACCCGGTGTAAGTCTGTCAATGCTCTCACCGCCTTCACCGCTGTTTGAACGTCCGTGAAGCATATTCATTGCTATAGCAAGCGTTTCATGGGCTTCTTTTGAAATAGAGCCGTAAGACATGGCACCTGTTTTAAATCTCTTTACGATTGAGTCAACACTTTCAACCTCTTCAATAGGGATTCCTTTTTCAGGGAATTTGAAATCCATAAGTCCTCTTATGGTTACAGGATCCATTTCTTCGTTTATAAGTTTTGAATACTCTTTAAAAGTATTGTAATCGCCTGTTCTTGTTGCAAGCTGTAAAAGATGGATTGTCTGTGGATTGTAGAGATGTTCCTCTTTTCCGCTTCTTAATTTATGGCTGCCCACACTGTCAAAAGTCTCATCTGAAGTAAGTCCAAGTGGGTCAAAAGCTCTTGAATGTCTTGCATTTACGTCATTTTCAATATCTTTAAGGGTAATTCCACCGATTCTGCTTACAGTTCCGGTAAAATATTTATCAATAACTTCAGGTGCAATACCGATTGCTTCAAATATCTTTGAACCCTGATATGACTGGATTGTTGAAATACCCATTTTAGCCGCAATCTTGGTAATTCCCGATATAACGGCTTTGTTATAGTCGTCTACTGCCGCATAGTAATCTTTGTCAAGGAGTCCGATATTAATTAATTCCTTGATTGTATCCTGTGCAAGATATGGATTAATCGCACAGGCACCATAGCCTAAAAGTGCTGCAAAATGATGAACCGTTCTTGGTTCGCCGCTTTCAAGAATCATGGCAACGCTTGTTCTTTTCTTGGTTACAACAAGGTGCTGCTGCATAGCCGATACTGCAAGAAGTGAAGGAATTGCCACATGGTTTTCATCCACGCCCCTGTCTGTAAGTATAAGTATGTTGGCGCCGTCGCTGTGTGCCCTGTCAGCCTCCATGAACATTCTTTCAATAGCTTTTTCAAGGGATGTATTTTTATAATATGTAATAGGAATTTCAGCTACCTTAAATCCCTCGTTGTTCATATTTTTAATCTTCAACAAGTCCGTATTGGTAAGGATCGGATTGTTAATTCTGAGCATATGGCAGTTTTCTGCTTTTTCCTCAAGAATATTTCCGTCTGTTCCTATATATACTGCCGTTGATGTTACAATTTTCTCCCTGAGTGAGTCGATAGGAGGATTGGTTACCTGTGCAAAAAGCTGTTTGAAATACTCAAATAATGAAGGATTCTGTTTTGAAATAGGTGCAAGCGGCGTATCAACACCCATGGCTGCGATAGGCTCTCCGCCGTTTTTTGCCATTGTCAGGATAATTGAATGAAAATCTTCGTATGTGTATCCGAAGGATTTCTGAAGTCTTGCACGCTCTGTTTTTTCATATTCGATTACCTTTTTATTAGGAATCTTTAAGTCCCTAAGTTCAATAAGGTTATTGTCAAGCCATTCACCGTAAGGCTCTCTGCAAGCGTATTTTTCCTTAAGTTCTTCATCATCGATAACACGGCCTGCAACCGTATCGACAAGAAGCATTTTGCCCGGATGAAGTCTTTCTTTAATCTCAATATTGGCAGGGTCTATGTCAAGCACACCAACCTCTGATGAAAGAATAAGTTCACCGTCTTTTGTAATATAATAACGGGATGGTCTTAATCCGTTTCTGTCAAGGACAGCTCCCATTATGTCCCCGTCTGAGAAAAGAATTGATGCAGGTCCGTCCCATGGTTCCATCATTGTTGCGTAATACTGATAAAAATCTTTCTTTTCCCTGCTGATTAATTTATTATGCGTCCATGGCTCAGGAATTGTAATCATTACGGCAAGCGGTAAATCCATTCCGCTCATTACAAGGAATTCAAGTGTATTATCAAGCATTGCCGAATCGGAGCCTTCTGTATTGACAACAGGTATTACCTTGTGCATTACGCCTTTGAAATACTTGCTTTCCATATTTTCTTCCCTGGCAAGCATCTTGTCGGCATTACCTTTAATTGTATTGATTTCACCATTATGAACTATAAATCTGTTAGGATGCGCCCTTCTCCAGCTTGGATTGGTGTTGGTACTGAATCTTGAGTGGACAAGTGCAATGGCTGATTCATAATCCGGACTGTTAAGGTCCTCAAAAAATGTTCTTAACTGTCCTACAAGGAACATTCCTTTATATACTATTGTCCTGCTTGAAAGGGATACAACATAGGTATCTTCGTTGCTCTGCTCAAACACTTTCCTTAATATATAAAGCTTTCTGTCGAAAGGAAGTCCCTCTTCACAGTCTTCAGGCTTCTTTACGAAACACTGGTAAATTCCCGGCATAACATCAAGTGCCTTTTTACCCAGCACTTCCGGTCTTGTAGGTACTTTTCTCCAGCCGAGGAATTCAAGTCCTTCTTTTTGGGCAATAATCTCAAACATCTTCATTGCCTGTTTTCTCTTAAACTCGTCCTGGGAGAAAAAGAACATTCCTACGCCGTATTCCCTTTCCTTTCCTATATTAATTCCAAGGTTCTTAGCTGCCTTTTCAAAAAATTTATGGGAAATCTGAAGGAGAATACCCACGCCATCACCGGTTTTTCCTTCTGCATCTTTTCCTGCACGATGCTCAAGATTTTCAACTATGCTGAGTGCATTTTCAACAGTCTTATGCGTCTTAACGCCTTTGATGTTTACAATAGCACCTATACCACAATTATCATGTTCAAACGACTTATTATATAAGCCTGTATTACGTTCATTCTGTTTATCCATCGTGTACTTCCTTTCATCGTTATGATTAATTTTTCTCACTATACTCCCTGTCGGAAAAATTGTAAACAGGAACATTTTGCTAATTTGTCAGATAGTTTGTTTTTTTTATTATATTAAATATATTTTCAGATATTTATTTAGTTCAGAAAATATTTAAACATTCAATTTATTCATTGTTTCAAATCCATCAAATCGCTTCTTCTTAATTAAATTAAGTCTAAGATACTAATAATATTATGTCATACCTTTTTATACTTAATATTATTAAGTAAACAGACTGTTTTAATTATTTTTTATTGAAATGTACGATTTTCAGGCTTAAAATACAAGAATAAGGACAACCGGAGGTTCATTATGGCAGAAAATAAAAAGATACAGATTAAGTTCATTAATACACGGATATATATCATAATACTGGCATCGCTCCTTAGCTTTTGCGGATTGCTTAATATTATGTTTTTTTCCAGTGTGATATTTGCAACAAACTTTTATGAAAATATCTCAGTAAAATTAAAGTATCTCCTGTCGGCATTTTCTGCTAAATTCAATTTTTCCGTAGCGGATATTGTTGTTTTTATTCTCATCACATTATTATGTTTTTCATGCATAAGACTTGTTATTTACTTTATAAAATCAAAAAAAGCAGGTAATATCTACCTGTTTACATATCGTCTCAAAAAGACCTTATTAAATTCCTGTTGTTTTCTTGCAACGGCATTTATGATATTTACGCTGACTTTCATGCCCGTGTATAACCGTCTCGGCTTTATGGGTTACAACAATATCCGCTCTGCTTCAATAGATGACGGCTACCTTAACAGGCTTGCAGAAAGTGCCAATACCTTAAGTGAAGGTGTTACCGATCCGGATAAAGCCGGAATTAATGAAAACACTTTCATTGTTACAATGAACAAACTTGCTTTACATTATCCCTGCCTTGGAGATTTTTATACAGCTCCTAAAAAATCAATGTTTTTCGCAGGATATGTCCCTTTTACCAATGAAGCATGTTATAAATCCAAAACTTTAAGTCCATCTGAAATTATTGACATTATGGAAGGTTATGCCTGTTCATCCGGTTTTGTATCGGCTTCCGACAGACAATACATAGCCGTAAGTGCCTGTCTTAAGAGTGATAATACCTATCTCAAATACTGTGGCGTACTTGCGTTAATTAATACTATTAATAAAAATTATCCGGACAAAAATATAACTGCTCTTCTTAACCGGAATGTAATCAAGGATATTGAGTCCTTGTCATCCGTCTGCAAGAGCAGTTATCTTCCTGAATTAAATTCTATCCTTTAATAATATTAATTGCTTTGGGACATACATCAATTTCCACCAGCTGGTGGTCATCCGCATATTCACCGTCAAGAGTCCAGCTTATTGACTTATCGCTTTCAAAAATTACTTTTGACGCTTTAAATCTGTCTACCATGGGACTGTCCTGGTTTTTTGAAAAAAGTCCGGCAACAATCTGCTGCAATTCCAATGGATTCTTGGCTTCTCTGACAAGAATTACTTCAAACAATCCGTCATCCAGCAATATATTTTTACCGGTAATGCCCTTCATGCCACCTACGGACTTTGAATTAGCAACCATTCCGTAGATATAATTTCCCGTAATGGTTATATCATTACAGGTAACTTTCATATTGTATGCTTTTATCTTACTAAGACTCTTCAGGCTTTCAACTATATAAGCCTGATGTCCGAGAACATTTTTCATACTCTGTGGTGTCTTATATGACACATCGGTAAAAGCTCCGAATGCAGCAACATAATTAAAAAATCTTTCATTCATTACACCGACATCACACAAGAAAGAATTATCATTTGATATTAGTTTTGCGGCTTTAACCATATCTTTGGGAATACCCAGACTTTTTGCAAAATCATTAGTTGAGCCTGCCGGAATGTACCCTATCTTAGGCTTTGCCATACGGTGTGTCATAACGGCTGAGATAACTTCATTGAGTGTTCCGTCACCGCCGCTGCATACAATAAGATCATATCTGCCATCTGCCTCACATACCTTGTCATATCCATCCATAGCATGCTGCGTAGGGCAAACTGTCATCTCATAACCTGCTTTAGCAAATATATCAAGTATATCACATAATTTATTTTTAATAAGTCCTTTCCCAGAATGTGGGTTATAAACAAAAAGTAATTTTTTCATGATATCCGTATCATCCTCTCCCGGTTAACTTCTTCGTTCTCCCTTTCCATCTCCAAAATCGAGAATATATGGAAAATGTGTCTTTCTTTTGTTGACAGGAGGCAGCGTCATATAATCTTCTCCATATCCGCTGACAAGAAGCTCATGCGTATGATTTGGGAAATTCATCTCAAATTCTTCAAACTTCATCTTTCTGCAAGGGAATATGTCTTTGACATAATTCTCCTCCATATGAGGCGTTGTATCACATATATATCCAATTTTCTTAGTAGGTCTGTCATTATATTTTATACAGGTCTTTATGCACTTTTTGTAAAGTTTCTTTCTGTCAACACCAAAAAACTTCATTACGCGGTGGACATTCCTGCATACAAAAAGAATTATCTTCTTAAGAAGCCCCTGCTGTGCAAGATATGGCTCCGGTATAGCCCTTAATATCATAAGTTTACTAAGATACCATGCTCTCCACTGTTGGAAAAATCTAGCAATCCTGTTATCTGCCAGATTGTCATAAGGAAAGATATCAAGGAAAATACCAAGCGGACAATTCTTAAGATTCATAAAAGCATACTCAACAAATTTTGTATTCTTAATGCACCATCTTGTTGACATAAGCGGATATGTGCTGAACTCATCCGCATTAAGCAGATAATATTTGTCGGAATATTTTTCCGCCGCTATTTTAAGGAATCTGTTATAGTCTTTTCGTGGCATTCCTACATCAATATCATCATCCCATGGAATATATCCTCCGTGTCTTACTGCGCCGAGGCAGGTACCGCCCATCCCGAAATATCTTAAATTATTCTCTTCACAGAGCTCAATAAAATCTTTCAATATTCCTTTTTCAAGTTCTTTTATCTTAGATAATTCCTCATCATTATAGAATCTGGTCATTCTTTTCACCTGTCCCACTTGTCACACATTGAATTAATCTGGTCAGCAAATTTTGCTAAATCCTTATTGGCACCGCCCTCGTTATGCTTAATAACGGTAAGAAGGCGTCTTCCTGCGGCAAGAAGACGTTCAAATACGTCATTTGCCTTTCTTTGTACAGGTTTCTTGGCTTTAGGGATTCTTTCTCCTTCCTTTACAAACCTGCCGCTTATCATATCAAACTCTGCTCCGGAATAAGGTGCAACAGCATTAAGTCCGTATTCATCACAAAGGCACTTCGCAAATCCTGTGCTTACTTCATCTTCACCATGTACCACAAACACCTGTTTAAGTCTGTTATCAAATGAAGTAATCCATTTTATAAGACCTGCCTTATCTGCATGACCGCTGACACCTTCCAGTTTAACTATTTCAGCCATAACTTCAATGGTCTCTCCGAAAAGCTTGACTTCACTTGCGCCTTCAAGCAACATTCTTCCCAATGTTCCGTTGGCCTGATAACCTACAAAAACAACGGTACATTCTTTTCTCCAGAGATTGTGCTTAAGATGGTGTCTTATACGTCCGGCTTCACACATTCCCGATGCAGAGATTATTACTTTAGGCTTATTATCAGAGTTAATTGCAATAGAATCATTACTTGTAATGGAAAGCGTAAGTCCCGGAAAACGTAAAGGATTAATTCCATTTCTTACAAGTTCCATTGCTTCCTGATCGAAGCACTCTGCCATATTTTCATTAAAAATCTGTGTAGCCTCAACCGCAAGAGGGCTATCTACATATACTTCAAATGAATGTCCTTTTACAAGGCCCTCTTCTTTGATTTTACGGAAGTAATAAAGCATCTCCTGTGTTCTGCCTACCGCAAATGCCGGAATCACAACATTGCCTCCTCTGTCAAAAGTCCTCTGGCATATTCCGGCTAATTCACTTACATAATCTACATCCGCATTATGATATCTGTCCCCATAGGTAGATTCCATAACAACATAATCGGCATCATTAATATACGAAGGATCTTTAATAATCGGTCTGTTAAGATTACCGATATCTCCCGAAAAAACTATCTTGCGTTCTTCTCCGTCTTCATTAATCCATACTTCGATACTTGCTGACCCAAGAAGATGTCCCGCATCGGAAAATTTAACTTTGACTCCTTCACATAAATCCATTACTTTATCATAATCGCAGGATACAAAATGTTCCAGAACGCCTTCTGCATCATTCATATCATAAATAGGCACCACAGGCTCTTTACCTGCTCTTTGTCCTTTTCTGTTCTTCCATTCTGCTTCTGTCATCTGGATATGCGCCGAATCTTTTAACATTATATCGCATAAATCCACAGTAGCCGGAGTCGCTATTACATCTCCTCTGAAGCCTCTGGCATACAATAAAGGCAACATTCCCGAATGGTCAATATGTGCATGTGTAAGCAGAACATAATCTATATCTGCAATATTCATGGGAAGTTCCGCTGTCTCAAAATCGTCCGTTCCCTGTTCCATCCCGCAATCAACAAGAATATACCTGCCACAAACTTCCAATACATGACAGCTTCCTGTAACTTCATGGTCTGCCCCAATAAAAATAAGTCTCATATATTAAGCCACCTTTCCCCGTTTATATTTCTATTATAACAGTATTTTCCTTTTAAGCCAACTTTTATTTATCTGTTGTTTGCAATTATCCCCACTTAATGATATAATTCACGATACTATATCTGGTAGAAAGGACATTTAAAATGAATTGGGAATTATCCGTATTACACTGGTTTGAATCGCTTCATAATCCCGTACTTGACCCGGTTATGAAAGGTCTTACTTTCCTTGGCAACGCAGGCTGCTTCTGGATAGCTCTTGCAATTGTGCTTTTATTCTTCAAGCGTACAAGAAAGATTGGAATTACAATGGCCGTTTCACTTGTGTTATCGCTTATATTTACTAATCTTATAATAAAAAATCTTGTAAACCGCACACGTCCATTTGTGGCTGACCCTACACTTTTACAGACGATGCTTGTAAAACTGCCTTCGGATTCGTCATTTCCTTCGGGACATACCTCAGCAAGTGTTGCTGCAGCCGTTGCCATATTCACCCGGAACAAAAAATGGGGTATTCCGGCAGTCGTGCTTGCCGTGCTTATCGGAGTTTCAAGATTATATCTTACCGTACATTTTCCTACCGACGTTATTGCCGGTCTCTTACTCGGTATTGTATATGGAATCGGTGCATACTTTATCACATCAAAATTAATTTATAAGAACAAAACATCAGAGTGATATATTTTTTTCAACCGGCAGTTCGCAGTCTTTCAATATGACTGCCCTGCCGTTTGTTATTTCAGTAACTGTATCTATAAGTAATTTTTCCCGTTCTTTTTCAATCACTACCTTCATTGTTACCTTATCCGTATATTCCGTATCGTCTATTATTGCGTCAAGAGAAGCCATCCCATACTGTATTTTGCCGGCCCCGTTATAATCTGTTGTAATTACATACCTTACTCCCTGTACCTGTGTTGCAAGCCGGCTGTTATTAAGCGCTGCTACGGAAGCATCGGTATATGCTCTTACAAGTCCACCCGTTCCAAGCAAAGTTCCCCCGAAATATCTTGTTACAATTATGAGACAGTTATGTACTCCCATTCTTGTAATTACTTCAAGTATAGGTTTCCCCGCTGTACCTGATGGTTCTCCGTCATCACTGCATCTGGTAATCTCATTATTATTTCCTATTACGTATGCATAACAATTATGCCTTGCATCCCAATATTTTTTTCTTGCTTCTTCTATGTATGAACCGGCTTCGCTTTCGTTATCCGTTTTATATACCTTGGCAATAAATCTTGACTTTTTCTCTTCATAAATGCCCTCTGCACCTTCTTTAACTACGATAAAATCCTTCATACAAACTCCTATGGTTATTAATAGTCTGATTCTACCATATTTTTCTCTGTTAAGAAAGTGTTACAGATTTCTTATATTTACTGTTTTTTCTTTATTTATCTGAAAAGATTTGGTATAATCCATTAAAATACTTTAAATAATAAAGAAACATTATTCCGGGAGAGACTATATGGATTTTTCTAATAATAATATCAAAAAGGCAAGGCAGGATCTTTCTTCCTCCAAGAAAAAGGTTACATCCAAAATCCTTGTAAGCGTTTTCAAGGTATTTATCGTACTTGTTGTATTTGCCGCGGTCACAATGTCATCAATGGTATTCGGGGCAATCAACGGAATTATCAAAACAGCACCTAAGATAACAATTAACGATGTTACACCATCCCAGTACAAAACCATTGTATATGACTGTAACAATGTTGAGACAGAGACTCTTGTTGCGTCCGGTGCCAACAGAATATACGTTACTTACGATGAAATTCCCGATAACCTGAAAAATGCTTTTATCGCAATTGAGGATGAGCGTTTCCTTTCCCACAACGGAATTGATGCAAAAGGAATTATAAGAGCAGCTTATATAGGTATTACCAATAATCTCCGTTTTACCCAGGGTGCCAGCACTATTACGCAGCAGCTCATTAAGAACAGCGTATTTTCCGTTGAGAATGAAAACAGTCTTTCAGACAGACTTAAGCGTAAAATACAGGAACAATACCTTGCATTAAAACTTGAGGAAGTTGCTGATAAGAGCCAGATTCTTGAGAATTACCTTAATACAATTAATCTTGGCAACAATAACCTTGGTGTGCAGTCTGCATCTCTTAATTATTTTAATAAGGATGTATCGGAGCTTACTTTATCTGAGTGTGCCGTAATTGCCGCAATCACACAGAACCCTTCCAAATACAATCCTATACGTCATGCCGAATATAATGCTGAACGACGTAAGCTTGTGCTTGATAATATGCTTAAAAACAACATGATATCCCAGGCACAGTATGATGAAGCCCTTAATGATGATGTATATTCAAGAATTGCCAATAACAATACTTCAGATTCATCATCAACCGCATATTCGTACTATACAGACGCACTCATACAGCAGATAATGGAAGATTTAATGACAACCAAGGGTTACACCTATACACAGGCATACAACCTTGTATACCGTGGCGGTCTTTCTATATACTCATGTGAAGATTCTGAGCTTCAGAAATATGCGGAGGCTATACTAAACAATCCTAACAGTTGGAACGGATATGAAGAATATACGGTCACATGCCGTTTCAGGGTAAAAGATGAGGACGGTAATGTAGGTAATTACACAGAATCCACATTACTTAAATATCTTCAGTCAAAGTACGGTTCAAATATAAGCCTTACTTTCCAGACCACGGAAGAAGCAGATAAATATGTTCAGGAATATAAAGAATATATTCTCGGACAGACCCATGGTGAAATAGTTAAAGGAAGCGAATCCACAACCTATACGGTAGGTCCACAGGCTTCATTGGTTGTTATAGAAAACAACACGGGTGAAGTTAAAGTTATCATCGGAGGCCGTGGTAACAAGACAGAAAGCCTTATACTTAACAGGGCAACCTCTTCTGCACGTCAGGCAGGTTCCTCAATCAAGCCTCTTGTTGCCTATGCACCTGCAATAGATACCGCAGGATATACCCTGGGTAAGATATATGATGATATTCCTTTTTATTACAGCACAGGCCAGGTAGTAAGAAATAATGATGATATTTATAAAGGATATATAACATTAAGGCAGTCCATCTCCGAATCAAGAAATACTCCTGCCCTTAACACCCTTAATGATATAGGTATTACAACGGGAATTAATTACCTTAAAAACTTTGGTATCACAACCCTTACCGATAAAGATTACTATCTCCCTATTGCCCTCGGTTCATGCAGTGTTACCAACATGGAACTTACAACGGCTTATACCGTACTTGCAAACAACGGCGAACTTATTACACCTAAGCTTTATACCAAAATACTTGACCATGACGGAAATGTTATCCTTGATAATACAGAAACAACCAAGACACAGGTATTAAAAGAATCTACCGCATGGCTTATGGGCAATGTCCTTCACAATGTTCTTTTGGACGGTACTCTTCACGGACTTAATGTGGGAGATAACTATATTTCTGCAAAATCAGGTACAACACAGAGTGACCGTGATAAATGGATTGTGGGATATTCCAAATCCGTTACTGTCGGAATATGGGTAGGTAATGATAATAACAGAGAATTTAAGACCGAACAATACGGAACTCCTCACGTCGGTATATGGGCAGAGGTAATCAAAAAAGCCTGTGAAGGCAAGGATAATTCCGCACCTGAACGTCCGGATAATATAATCCCGGTACAGATATGCAAGGATTCGGGCCTTTTAGTAGCCGAAGGACTATGCGACCATGACGAGCGCGGAAACAGAACCACGACCGAATACTTTGTCAAAGGAACCGAACCTACGGACTATTGCAATATTCACCAGAAAGTAACTTATTGTAAAGATACGGGAAAAGTTGCCACGGACGAATGTCCTAATACAACAACCAAGATACAGATTTACAAGGATTTAAGCAAAGTTGACCTTTCAACATATACAATACAGGATGCCGGATATTCCTTCTCATCAAAGACCATTGATGACCATTGTCTTAAGCATAAAGGAAATGTAATCAATCCTTCCAAATACACGGCAAAGCTTCCTGAAAATGCAGACTTTAACAATGAAAAAGAATCAGAGAGTGAAAGTTCAACAACCGAAACTGAAGAAGATTAAATAAAAGGGCTGTTTTACAGCCCTTTTTACTATGTAATTTTTATTGTAAATAGCCGTAACCCCCAATGAGCAAAATTAACACATAAACGAGCATAATTGACATAATTCATCCAAAAAATGCAGCAAAAAACTCCGGCTGTGATACAGTCGGAGTCCTAAGATAAGATTCTTATATTTATATTTATTCGATTACTTTAATCCATCCTTCAGGAGCTTCAATTCTGCCCATCTGGATACCTGTTAAAGTATCATATAACTTCCTTGTTACAGGTCCCATATCAGCCATACCGCTTGGGAGACAGATTTCTTTGCCATGGTCTACAATCTTTCCTACAGGAGAGATAACTGCTGCTGTACCGCAAAGACCACATTCAGCCATATCCTTCATCTCATCAAAGAATACTTCTCTTTCCTCAACTTTAAGTCCGAGATATTCCTTAGCAACATATACTAATGATCTTCTTGTGATTGATGGAAGAATACTGTCAGACTTAGGCGTAACAAGTGTACCATCCTTAGTTACAAATATAAAGTTCGCACCGCCTGTCTCTTCAACCTTGGTTCTTGTCTGAGGGTCAAGGTACATATTCTCGTCAAAGCCTTCCTTATGAGCTGTAACTATTGCATGAAGGCTCATTGCGTAGTTAAGACCTGCCTTGATATTACCTGTTCCATGAGGTGCGGCTCTGTCGAAATCAGAAACCCTGATTGTAATAGGCTTAGCGCCACCCTTAAAATAAGGTCCTACAGGTGTACAGAATACTCTGAACTGGTATTCATCAGCCGGCTTAACACCGATTACAGGATTACTTCCGAACATATATGGACGGATATATAATGTTGCACCTGTTCCGTAAGGTGGTACAAAGCCATCGTTAGCTTTAACTGTCTCAACAATTGCGTCTACAAATCTATCTCTAGGAAATGCCGGCATCTCAAGTCTTAATGCAGACTGTTCAAGTCTCTCAGCATTAAGGTCGGGTCTGAATACAACGATGTTGCCTTTTTCTGTTGTATATGCTTTAAGACCTTCAAATACAGTCTGTGCATACTGCAAAACTCCGGCACATTCGCTGATTACAACCTTATCGTCATCTGTAAGAACACCTTCATCCCATGCTCCGTCTTTAAAATTAGATACGTATCTCTTGTCAGTCTTGATATAACCGAATCCAAGATTTGACCAGTCAATATCTTTCTTTTCCATAGTAAATACTTCCTTTCTCCTTAACTGCCTTATAACTGCATGACAGTACTATTTATATATAATGGTACTATTTTCAATTTGATTTTTCAAGTGCTAATACAGTTATTTTTTAATCTTCGGATCAAAAAACAGGGATGCAATATATCCGAATATCAATGCCGCACTTATTCCTGCTGCTCCTGCTTTAAGTCCTCCCGTAAAAATACCGAGAAAGCCCTCCATGTCAACCGCCTGTTTTACGCCTTGATAAAGCAGATTTCCAAACCCGGTAAGGGGTACGGTTGCTCCTGCTTTTGCCCACTTTGCAAATGGCTCATATACTCCGGCAGCTCCCAGAATTGCTCCGGCAATAACAAGTATAACCATTATCCTTCCCGGCATGAGTTTTGTTTTTTCCATTAAAATCTGTACAAAAGCACAGATTATACCTCCTACGACAAATGCAATAAGGTAATCCATTAATATACACCTCCATCAATTCTTTCAATAACAACACAATGTGCAATTCCGGGAACCGACTGCCCCTCGTTGTAGCTTATCGTTGACATAAGGGCACCTGTGGGCACAAAAAGAACCCTCTTATAAAATCCTTCTTCTATCTTCCTTAATATATGTGCACATAACGTTGCGGCACTGCACCCGCACCCGCTTCCCCCGGAATGGGTATCCTGATATCTGTCATCAAAAATTTCAATACCGCAGTCATGATGAATGGAAGATATATCAAAACCTTTTTCCTGCATAAGGTCAAGTAATATTGTCCTGCCCACTTTTCCTAAATCCCCCGTGTATATTGCGTCATAATAATCCGGAGTAACGTCAAAATCCATAAAATTAGTATATATGCTGTCGCAGGCTGCCGGTGCCATTGCCGCACCCATATTCATTGAATCGGTTATTCCGTAATCAACGATTTTTCCTGTTGTTATTCCCGCTATTCTTATACCGCTTTTTATACAACTGCTTATTATGACTCCCCCTGAACCCGTCACCGTCCATGTAGCGCAAAGAGGTCTCTGGGAGCCATATTCCAAAGGATATCGGAACTGTTTTTCCGCACTGGCGAAATGGCTTGATGTAAGGGCTATGACATTATCCGCATACCCTGCCGCCACATTCATTGCCCCAAGGCTCATGGATTCCCCCATGGTGGAGCAGGCTCCGTACAATCCGAAAAACGGTATTTCAAAATCCATAAGTCCAAAAGACGACGCAATTAACTGTCCTAACAAATCTCCCGCAAATATATACCTTATGTCCTTAGTCGTAAGACCTGATTTTTTTAAAAGAGTCTTCACAACGAGTTTCTGAAGTTCACTTTCTGCCTCTTCCCATGTATTTTTTCCTACGAACGGATCATTAACTATATTATCAAAATACTTTCCTAACGGGCCCTCTCCCTCTTTCTGCCCTACAACTGACGCTTTTTCAACAATATATATATCTTTGTCAAATATAATGCTTGCTTTACCTGTTTTTCCCATTTATTGCCTCCGCAAAATCTTCTTTTGATTAGTATTAGCAATAAAAGGCAAAAAAAACCGGATATAAGAAAAAATCTTATACCCGGTAAACATTATTCTAATCTTTCCAACATTCTATGCTTTACATAGTCGGATATCTGGACGGTTGTCCAGCCTTTAAATTTTTCATAAGGCATTGTTTCAATAATTTCAAAATGAACAGGGGTTCTCTTAAACGGAAAATTCTTGTGCATCTCAACTGTGTTATGAAGAACACCGATTACTATAGGGGATTTTGCCCATACTGCGGATTTAAAACATCCGGGCTTAAATTCAATAAGTGTCTCGTCAGTCTTATTTCTTGTGCCTTCAGGATATACACCGACACAGCTGTCACCTGATGAAATCATCTGTGAAGCAAGTCTTGTTATCTTCGCTCCGCTTCTTACGTCTTCCCTGTCGATTGCCATATAACGGCATCTTGTCATATATCTGTGGCCCATTGTTATTTTAAAATTCTCAGGCTTGGATATAAAGGCAAAAGGATATTTTCTGAAAGCTCCTACCTGGATAAATGTATCAAATACAGATTTATGATTAGATACAAACAGGAATCGTCCCTCCGATGGTTTAGGAAGCTTTTCCATTCCCGTAACAGTAATATCGGCTGTTGCAACCATTGCACCATATTCCATAATCAGGGCAAATAATTTACAATAAAACCTGCTCTGCTTCTCGTATGTCTTTTTAGTATTAATCGTAAGAGATACAAAAGCACTAAAAATCCAGAACAAAAGAAACAGTACAAGATATGCAAGAAGCCACAATCCTGCCATAACAGGCAAAATAAGGTACAGATGTCTATACAAAAAACAGTTTACCGGTGGAAATACCGCCATCACAACTGCCGTAAATATTGAAGCCAGTACCACATTAATTTTATGCATCATATTGCATTACCTCTTTTTCTTCGTCATACCAACGCAAATTGTATCAAAGTATTGTTTAAAAAACAAGTACCTATATTATAATTTGCACACATCAACGAAGTTTTCTGCTCCCGATATTTCCGTAAGCTCATCAATTGTCAGCTCTATTGCCGAATTGGGCGAACCACAGGCAGGATATACAGTCTCAAAACGTTTAAGACTCTCATCAAGATATACCTTAACACCTTCTTTTAAGGCAAAAGGACATACACCGCCTACAGGATGTCCCGTCAAAGCTTCCACATCTTCTGCCGGAACCATTTTGGCTTTCTGTGAAAATACTGTTTTGAATTTTTTGTTGTCAATCTTAGCATCTCCCGCAGTTACAACCACAATACATCCATCTTTTAATATAAAAGACATAGTTTTGGCGATTCTTCCCAGTTCGCAATGAAGTGCTTCCGCCGCAAGTGAAACCGTGGCACTTGATACGTCAAACTCCATTACCTTGTCATCAATATTGTATTTTTTAAGGTATTCCTTTACTTTGTCTATTGCCATTTTCTTACTTTCTTTTAATATGGCTGCTCTGTCTGTTATTTTTTTTAATTCCCTGGGATTAACGGGCTTTTCAAGATATGCAGAAGCATACTCTTCCCAGTCCCCGCAAAATACTTCGGGATATCCGGACACAATAACCACTTTTTCCTTTTCAACCTGCCTTGCGGCAGTCTCTCCATCCATATCCGGCAGCTCCATATCAAGAAAAACAACGTCAAGGTCATCTTTCCTTTTAATCATGCTGTCGGCATTGGAGAACTCGGTAAAGCAAATTTCTTTTTCATTAATAGTATTAATGATTTGTTGTTTTAAAATATCACGACATCTTTTGTCGTCATCACATATTCCTATATTAATCATAAATTACCTGTTTTATTTTCCCCTGCTTGTGTTTCTGTACTGGACAGGTGTCATATCAAATGTCTTTTTAAATAATCTGTTAAAATGCTCCACATTCTGATATCCAACGGCAAAGGCAATATTCTCAACTGTCATATTACCATTCTTAAGGAGCGACTTAGCTTTTTTCATCCTGATATTGGCAACATGCTCGCCAAAGGTCTTTCCGGATTTGTCCTTAATGTATTTTGATATATATGGTTCTGACAAATGGAATTTAACCGCCATTTCTTCAAGAGTTACATTTTGGTAATTTGCCTGTATAAAGTTAAGCATTGTAAGAAGTCTGTCATCACCGCTGTTTTCGTTGCCCTGTATCTCGGGTAATTTATTAACAGCTACAACAAGAGCGTGGATTGATGCTTTAATAATATCTTCATCCATTCCTGCTCCCCAGTACATCTTACCATTGCATGTTATTCCCACATAAGCCATTGCCTTAGATGACGAACCGTTTGAAAGCGCGTGTTCTTCATAAACAGTAAGTTCATAAGATATGCCGAAGAACTGCTTAATTGTATTACTTACCGCATCAAGACGTCCGTTTCCGTTAGCATCAACGATTGTTCTCTTATCTCCGCACTGGATTGTTACCTCAGCCATAATGCCGTCATTCTGTTTAAAATGGCTTTCGACAATCTGGAAGTTAGGACTATAATCAATATATTTTCCTTCAAAAATTTCATATACCCACTGTGGAGAAAGTTCCTTGTGTTCTTCATCTGATACCTGTTTTACTGCATATCCCACTTCTTCTCTCATCTGTTCAGGAAGTGAAATACTGAAATTCTGTTTAAGGATGTAGCTTATTCCGCCTTTACCTGACTGGCTGTTAATTCTGATAACATCGGAATCATATGTACGTCCTACGTCAACAGGGTCAATTGGAAGATATGGTACTGTCCATTTATCGCAGTTCTTTTCTTTTCTCCATGCCATTCCCTTGGCAATAGCATCCTGATGTGAACCTGAAAATGCTGAGAATACAAGATCACCCGCGTATGGCTGACGCTCATATACTCTCATTCTTGTAAGTCTCTCGTATTTTTCCCTTATAGTTGACATATCTGAGAAATCAAGCACAGGGTCAATACCGTGTGAATACATGTTCATGGCAACGGAAATTATATCCACATTACCCGTTCTTTCACCGTTACCGAAAAGTGTACCTTCAATCCTGTCTGCCCCCGCAAGGAGTCCAAGTTCCGCATCACTCACGGCACAGCCTCTGTCATTATGAGGATGAAGGCTTAATATTACGTTATCTCTGTATTTTAAGTGTTTGCTGACATATTCAATCTGTGTGGCAAAAACATGTGACATAGCGGTCTCTACAGTTGCAGGTATGTTAATTATTGCCTTATTGCCTGTTTCCGGCTTCCATACATCAAGAACCGCGTTACATACATCCACCGCATAATCAACTTCCGTTCCGTGAAAGCTTTCAGGGCTGTACTCAAATGAAAAATTACCTTCTGTCTCATCAGCAAGTTTTTTTAAAAGCTTTGCTCCGTCAATGGCGAGCTGCTTAATCTGCTCCTTATCCTTACGGAATACCTGTTCGCGCTGTGCCACTGAGGTTGAATTATAAAGATGTATTACTGCATGAGGTGCTCCCTTTACAGCCTCAAAGGTCTTTCTTATAATATGTTCTCTTGCCTGTGTAAGCACCTGGACAGTTACATCATCCGGAATCATATCCCTTTCAATAAGAGTTCTCATAAAAATATATTCTGTTTCAGATGCTGCAGGAAATCCTACTTCAATTTCTTTAAAACCTATATCTACAAGCATCTGGAAAAACTCTAACTTCTCATCAAGACTCATCGGCTCGATAAGTGCCTGGTTACCATCTCTTAAATCAACTGAACACCAGATTGGAGCCTTATCTATATACTCTTTCTTAACCCAGTCGTACTCACATACAGGTGGCATAAAATATTGTCTTTCATATTTAGATGCATTTTTCATTATATGTCCTTCTTTCGCAATAAAATATTTCAATAGTCTTGATATATATTATCACTTTTTATAATTATATCAATGATTAAATTTAATCATCTTGCTTGATGTATTTTAATATATAAAACCTCCGGCTGCTCTATACAACCGGAGGTCAAATTATATTCTATTCGATGTTGTAATTAATTGTTCTTAATAACGAACTGCTTAAGTGTGATTAAAGCTGCGTTGATTATAGATGTGACTAATAACCATACACGTGCCCATCTGATCATTCTGATACCACCGTGTACCAACATCTTTGCATCACCCATACCGCCTACACCTGCGATAATTACAACAAGAAGTGCTAATACAACTGCTGCAATACTTGGCATAAATTCATTCTTCTTAACTGCAATGTAGATGATTGCAAGTGAGAAAAGAATGATAAAAATTGCTCTTGCAGGACCTCCGCTCACTCCGAGAGATGATCCCATTCCAAAATAATTACCAACCGGCAATCCACCAACTGTTGATGGAATCAGCACACCGAGGATAGAGAAAAATGCAAATACACACATAACGTACTTGAAATAATTAGCTACCCTGTTAAAAACCACATCAAAAATTCTGTCCATTCCTAAAATTCCTCCATTTAGACTTTATGTTACGCAGACACTATAACAGAATTTTAGACAATATGCAACAACTTTTATACGGGAGTTTCCACGGGATGGGGCTTCATTTCTCTACCCAAACCGCCTATATTTCACATATAGGTAGAGATTTCCAGGGATGTGGCTGATACTAAACAAAGCCTTCATTTATCAGATATTGTTTCAGTTTTTTTCTGAAACGATATAATTTCATTTTGACTGCACCCTCCGTTTCTCCCATTACATCGGCAATCTCGTGTAGTGACAGTTTTTTTCAAAATCAAGATATATTATCATCTGTACTTCGTTTTTCTGCATTTTTATAAAATCTAATATGTATTTTTCCAACTCGTATGAAGAAATTTCCGAAAAAACATCTGATGATGAAGGATAATCTTCACCTATTACGGTTAATGGCACATATCTTTTTTTTGCAAGTCTTTTTCTTAACTTACTGCATGCAATATATTTTGCTATTGTAAATATATAATTTTCAAGGTGTCCCGGTTTTTCCTCTGCCACCTTTTCCCATAAAGTAAAATATGTGTCCTGAAGACATTCTTCCGCATCCTCAATATTATTTAAGATATACATAACCCTGCCATGCAGCCTGGAATTATATTTACGAATCGTTTCCGTTATTGCCCTTTCATCCCTTGCTATAAAAAGTTCAATAATGTCTTTATCCTCAAGGTATTCCATTAAAATCCCCCTTAAACACTTCTTACATAATGTAAGTAGTATTTAAGGGGGAAAAGTAACGTATTATTTTTTAAATATTTCCTGTAATTTTATATTTAACCAGAGCAAAAAATTCTCTGAACATATAATTGACAAGTAATTTATTATCTGACTTTGCAGGTATTCCTTTTATGTCATAACCCATGTTTCTGCATACCAGTTCCGCTCTGAATACATGAAAATTATTGGTTATAAATCCAACTTCCACTGTGGCATTCTGACTGTTTTTTTCTATTATTTTCATAGAATACTCAATATTCTCAACAGTGCTTGTGGACTTATCCTCTAATAAAAGTCTTGATTTGTCCACACCTTTCTGTACAAGATAGTCATACATTGCCTGTGCTTCCGAAACATCCTCACCGTTTCCCTGTCCTCCTGAAAGAACAAGAATGGTATTATCATTTTTTTCAATATATTCGAAAGCCTTATCAAGTCTTTTTCGCAATGATTTCGTAACGGTTGTTCCTCTTACTCTTGCTCCGAGAACTATTACATAATCATACTGTTCATTAGTCTTTTCTTTCATTCCCGATATAATCATACCTTCAACAACTGCAAACAATATAATTATTGCGGCAGCCAATACACTTATAACAACCTTTACGGCAGGTGGTAAACTGACATTTCTTTTTCCCAAGATAAAAACCGCCGCACCGCATACGGCAAAAAACAATGCCATGCCTAACCACACAAAAGCAAAGGATGTCCCAATTCCAGCATATCTTACCATTACGATAAAATAAGAAAAGCTAAATATCGCAATAATCTCAAATATTACTGTCAGTACTATCTTTCTTGTGCTCATTATATCCTCCGTTTTTAGATAATCATATTGTGAATATAATAACAATTCATGCAACAGCTACTGATTATATTTTCATTGCATTTTTGAATGGAGTTACAAAACTTCTCGGTATAGCAAATTCTCTTCCATCCGCCATAATAAGTTTTCTGCTTTTAAAGAATTTAACGTAATTTTTATTAATGCAATATTTTCTTCCCGGTTTAATAAAGTAATCCGGAAAATCCTTCACAAATCCAACAAGCCTGCTGCGCACTCTCAAGACTTCGTCTTTCTGCCAAAGGTAAACAGTAGCAAAATTATCTTCTGCCACCACATACATAATGTCAGAATAATTGACTGTATATCTTATTCCTGTATAATCCCTGATTGTAATAGTCTTATCCTGACTGTGTTCTGCAATAACTTTCTGTACATACTCATAATTTTCCCTGCCATCCTTGGAAGAAAAAAGTTTATCATCATCCTTGGTATGAAAAATATTAGAAATATGAATATGTGTTATCAGAAGTTGTGCCTCATCGTCTTTCTTTACTCTTTCCCATATAAAGGTAACTCTCTGCTTCTCCGACAATATAACTCCGGAATCCTGTTTTGTAAATGCTCTGTATCTTCCCACTACAACACTTATATTGGCTTCACTCCTTAGTCCTTCATATTGCTGGTCATCAAGATATACAAGGGGTCTCTCTTCATTATTTTTCATTATTTTGTCAACCATGGCTTTTTTCCCATGAACATACTCATCTTCCAGAGGGCCTATCCAGAGAACATTATCACATACATGCTCTATAAGCGGCTCATAATTCTTTTGCCAATACTGTTCCATTATATATTGTGTAAGTTTAATTGTTTCAACCTTTTGTTTTAGTAACATAATACACCTCCGTAATTATTTTAATAATATTATATCTGATTTATAATGTGAAGACCATTCGGGATATTATTTGTTTAAATCCGCTGATGTTCTCAAATCATGATTTATCTTCCATCTTGCTTAACTTCGCAGCCTGGTCGGCAGCTATACATGCATCAATGATTTCCTGTATGTCTCCGTTAAGTATCTTATCAAGTTTGTATAATGTAAGACCGATTCTATGGTCGGTCACACGTCCCTGTGGGAAGTTGTAAGTTCTGATTTTTTCTGACCTGTCACCTGTACCAATCTGGCTTCTTCTGGCATCAGCCTCTGCATCATGGGCTTTCTGACATTCCATATCATATAATTTGGCACGCAATAATGCGAAAGCCTTTTCTTTGTTCTGAATCTGTGATTTTTCTGTCTGGCTGTAGATGACAATACCTGTTGGATAATGGGTAAGACGTACTGCCGAGTCCGTTGTATTTACACACTGTCCACCGTTACCGGAAGCACGCATAACGTCGATTCTTATATCCTTTTCATCAATCTGTACTTCTACCTCCTCTGCTTCAGGCATAACCGCTACAGAAGCTGTAGATGTATGGATTCTTCCGCCTGATTCTGTCTCAGGGACACGCTGTACACGATGGACACCGCTTTCGTACTTCAATACGGAATATGCGCCCTGTCCGGTAACCATGAATTCAACTTCCTTCATACCTCCGATTCCCGTTTCATCAGAGTTAACGACTTCGACTTTCCATCTTCTGGCTTCTGCGTAGTGGGTATACATTCTGAAAAGTTCTGCCGCAAAAAGTGCTGCTTCGTCACCACCTGCGCCGGCTCTTATTTCCACAATTACGTTTTTATCATCATTAGGGTCCTTAGGGAGTAAAAGAATCTTAATCTTTTCTTCAAGCTCTGCTACCTTATCCTTGGCAGATGAGAGTTCTTCCTTAAGCATTTCCCTCATCTCTTCATCATTTTCCTCTTCAAGCATTTCAAGACTGTCTTTTATATCCTGATTAGCTTTCTTATAAGCTGTATATGCTTCTACAAGAGGTGTAAGGTCGCTTTGTTCCTTCATAAGATTACGAAATCTGCGCTGGTCCGACGTAACATCGGGACTTGCAAGTTCCATATTGATATCTTCATACTTAATTAAAATTTCTTCAAGATTTTCAAACATTATTTCCTCCAGCCACAGACTACCCTGTCAAGACCTGCAAGGTCCTTGATAACAGAAATATCTGTAAAATTATTTTTTATTAATAAATTTCTGACATCTTCTGCCTGATTATATCCTATTTCCATAAATATCCCACCATTATGTCTGAGATATTTTGCAGACTCTTCTGCCAGTATCCTGTAAAAAAACAGACCGTCATCATGTCCGTCAAGTGCAAGCATAGGCTCCTCGTTCTTAACTTCATGCTCCAACTCAAAAATATCTTTCGTTGGTATATACGGCGGATTAGATACAATCAAATTAAAAGTACCATCTATATTTTCAAACATATTGCTTTTCACAAATGTAACTTTGTCCGCTTTATTTATGACCTTATTATAATCGGCAACCGCAAGTGCCTTTTCTGAAATATCAACTCCGGTTACCTCTGCCCCGCTTAACAATGACAAGCTTATGGCTATGCATCCGGAGCCTGTACACATGTCAAGAATTTTAAAATCATCCTGTGTATATTTAAGGACCTCGGACACAAGAACCTCCGTATCAAATCTCGGAATAAGCACATTATTATTAACTTCAAACTCATATCCCATAAAGTACGCTTTCCCGAGAATGTACTGGACAGGAATATGGGCAAGCCTCTTTTCAATACAGCTGTCAAAAAAAGGTATATGTCCCGCATTACATTCTGCATTTTTATCTATAAGATAATCCGTTCTTGTCATCCCGAAAGCTTCGGAAAATAGCAGCCATGCATCATTGCCTGCCTCTGCTATTCCCGCTTTGTCAAGGCGTTTTATTGCGTTCTCAAGAATTTCCCTGTTGGTCATCTTCACTACCTTCGTCATATCCGAAATTCTCTTTCAGATAACTTTTCCAGTCAAATACAGCCTCAACAGATGCGATTCCCACTTCTATCATGGAATCATCAGGTTCTTTTGTAGTAAGCCTCTGTAAAAGAAGGCCGGGTTTGCTTATTATATTAGTAAAAACATTTTCTTTTGTTCCTGCAAGTCTCAAAAGTTCAAAAGATATGCCGGCAATAACAGGTATAAGCACTATTCTCGCAACAAGTCTCAAAATTCTCGAATCAAATCTTACAAGCATAAGTATAAGAATTGAAATACACATAACAAGAAGCATAAAACTTGTGCCGCATCTTTTATGTTCCTTGGAACTTATCCTTACATTATCAACAGTAAGCGGCATACCGTGTTCAATACAATTAATGCACTTATGTTCTGCTCCGTGATACATGTACACTCTCTTAATATCTTTCATAAATGATATAAGTACAATATAAATAATAAAAATCAAAAGCCTTATTACACCCTCCAGAAAAATTACAAGTGTCTTAGAGCTTATAACCTTTTCGAGCAGCTGTGATAAATAAAATGGTACAACCATGAATATCCCTACAGCAAGAATAACTGAAATCATTATTGTAATGACGTTAAAAACCGTATCTGATTTTTTCTTTTCCTGCTCTGTCTTCTTAGTGTCTTCTTCCTCTTCATAAAAAGATGCCGAATATGTGAGCGTTGACATTCCAAGTGTCAGCGAATCTATAAAACTAAATATACCTCTTATAAAAGGAACTCTGAAAAGTTTGCATTTAGATGATATGCCTTTAAATTCTTCTTTTTTAACTTCTATATTTCCGTCAGGCTTACGAACCGCTACGGCATAATGATCTTTATTCTTCATCATAACGCCTTCCATGACCGCCTGACCACCAATTCCTGAATATTTCATATATTACTCCTGTGTGTAAAATACCTCAATAGCAAAATAGGTTGAGATTCTAAAACCTCAACCCTATAATTCTGCTTAATAGTCAAGTATACAATTACTTGCTCTGTACGCCATATTTTTTATTGAACTTATCAATACGTCCACGAGCAGCAGCAGCTTTCTGCTGACCTGTGTAAAATGGATGGCACTTTGAACAAATTTCAACATGGATATCTTCCTTAGTTGATCCTGTTACAAATTCGTTACCACAGTTGCAAACAACCTTAGCCTGATAATAATCTGGATGTATTCCTTCTCTCATAATTTCACCTCTCTAATATAAAACTCACTATAGCTTACCTCTCGGTCTCTGCTATAATAACAATTTTAACATAACTGTTAATCCAAAACAGCTTTCTTACTATACCATATTATTTTTAATAATGCAATAGTTGTTTTTAAGACTTTGAAAGAATATCTTCAAGGGAATTATCTTCCACGTAGGAATTCACATTGTACATAAACAAAACATCACTGATTCCGTACGCTTCAATAAGTGTATATATGTCATCATAAAAATATCTTGGATCAATTACAGTAATTTTATCATAATATGGTGTCAGTAACGGGATAAAACAATTTGCATACGAATCTTTAATTATCATAAGGTTACGTCCTGTACCTGCTGTTGTTGTAATATCCACTTGTGCAAAGTTTCCGCCAAGAAACACCTGATACTTATCTTTTTCTTTTAGTTTGCTGTCATCAAAAAGTGAAGTTGTCTTTTTACCTTCATTAACATATTCAACTGTATATGTTCCGATAGAATTATCAGGAACCCCGATAGTTACGGTCTCATAAGTTGAATAAACACCTGAATTGGATGACTGTGTTCCCTGAAAGTTTCCTGTAACATCATAAAAATTATAATTCACAGGTGTTATGCCCTTATATGCGGCATACTGTCTGAATGTATAGTAAGCCGCTTTAGTTTTCCAATGGTGGTCTGTTTTATAATACAATCCTTCATTTGCTTTGGCTATAAGGACATCTGTTACATCTATCGTATTAACCTTATCGGAAACTGTCTTGTTAATGTGGCTTATAACTTCTTTTTCATTGGATTTGGCACCATAAGGAAGTTTGTCTTCATATACGAGTGAAGTATTTGGAATAAGCAAAAAATCCACCGATACATTCTTAACATTATCGGCAAATTTATTTATGGATTCCGTAAGTCTGTCAACGCGGTTATAGTCTGCAACGGACTCCTTTGCTATCAGATACCCTTCTTTGCCTATATACACATCATTGATATATCTTCTGCCTGTTCCTCTCAGTACTGCAGTTTTGATTGAAACGCAGAGATTACGGAGTGGAAACTGATCTGTAAGATATGTTTCAAAATCATCCATAAACCTGCCTCCGGTTATTGAGCTCCATGTAAGTTTGGGAACCGATGCCAGATTTCTGTTCTCCTTTTCGGAGAATTTAACATCCTTGCAGGCAAACATCCATACAGGCACAAAACACAAAAAGGCAATTGTCAAATTTCTTACAAAAGTTTTATTCATCATATGCCTCCTTAAAATCTAAAATACAGGAATGGATTGTAGCTCTCGCTTACAAGGAATGCTATTGTTATCAGAAATACCATAATACATAACACCCATTTAAGAGGGCTTTTTTTCTTTCCTTCTTTAAAGTCAAATACTGAAGGAATCCACGCAAGAATAATCATAACCAGATTATTAAGCAGTAAAAATCCTCCCATTCCGTCATGGCTGCATCCGCTTTGTCCAAACATCGCTTTAAGGTATGATACAGCTTCAGTCATATTGTTGCTGAAAAAGAAAACCCATCCGATAATCACAACAATAAATGTAATGACCACATTAAGAAATTTCGGTAATCTTTTCTGCAGATGAACATATACGAATTTTTCAAAAATAAGGAGAATGCCATAATAAAGTCCCCATATAACAAAATTCCATGCCGCACCATGCCATAATCCGGTAAGTGCCCATACAATGAGGAGATTAATTATCTGCCTTTTAACACCTTTTCTGTTGCCGCCAAGGGGGATATACACATATTCCCTGAACCACGTTCCCAGTGAAATGTGCCATCTTCTCCAGAATTCCGTAACACTGCCTGATGCGTAAGGTCTGTCAAAGTTCTTAGGAAATTCAAATCCCAGCATTCTTCCAAGTCCGATTGCCATATCCGAATAGCCGGAAAAATCATTAAAAATCTGCAATGTATATGCCAACGCACCAAGCCATGCCGTCATTGCGGATATATTGGACATACCCATCGCCAATATCTGGGTATGTAGTGAGCCTATTACATTTGCTAATACAACCTTCTTAAAAAAGCCCTTAACAAACATAGGGATGCCTTCCCTGAAATCGTCTGCATCAGGAGTCCTTCCGTTAAGCTGGTTTTCAATATCCTGATATCTTACAATCGGTCCTGCTATTAGCTGTGGGAAAAATGAAACATACGTTCCGAACGAAACAAGGCTTTTTTGTGCTTTAGTGTCCCCTCTGTAAACATCAATCGTATATGATAACGTCTGGAATGTATAGAATGAAATTCCTATCGGCAACGGTAAATTGATTTTCGGCATAAAGCTGAACGGCGGAATTGCTCTCAATATATCAGTCACAAATCCCGTATATTTGAACACCGCCAAAAGTCCTAAACTAATTACAAGCGACAAAACCAAAAACGTTTTTTTACGTTTTTGGTTATCACGGTATTTTTCTATCAGCAGTCCGAATATATAATTCGACACGACAGAAACAATCATTATTAAAATAAAAACCGGCTCTCCCCAACCGTAAAATACAAGGTTAGCCAAGAGTAAAAATGCATTTCTGAATTTTCTCGGCACAATATAGTATACCGCCAAAACTATCGGCAGAAACACAAACAAAAATAATAAACTTGAAAAGTACACTACCTACACCCTTTCAAATTATTTTGTATATTGGTCAATTATGCTCTGTACGCTTGATGAGTCCTCGCTTACGCATACGATAACGTAATCGCCGACAGTTTCAACAACGCAGTCGTCAAGCTTTGACACTTCATTCGGCGCATAGCTTGTGTATGTTGTTTTTTGTGTTTCAATATGTTGTTCGGCTTTTTCTTTCACAGATTCCGTATCTGATGTTTTAAATATTGTAATTTCATCAACAACCGCCGGTGTACCTGTATATGACACACATTCTTCAACTTCGCCGTCTGAAATCATATATCTCTTTTCAGCAATATCCGATGAAACCTCCGTAAGCTGTTCCGCAAATTTACCGTCGCTCGACAATGCCGACGCAAGCTCATTTATATCAACATCCTTACCTCCGCAGCCTGCAAGCGATACGCACATCATAACTGCCGCCAAACCAAAAACTAATTTTTTCATCTCAATATATCCTCTCTTCTGATTATTGTATATTATTTTGTATATAAACCAAGCACTTTTTATAATAATCTTCTCCGAAATGAATACCGTCACTCGCCACTCCGTCAGGCAAATTGCCGTCCTCTCCTACAACGGCACTGTATACGTCCGCATAGACAACACCTTTGCTCTCGGCAAGT